>OKRS01000420.1_pt1 | contig 32799 bp, 37 predicted proteins | sample 1601191 | NCBI WGS metagenome assembly OKRS01 (sample SAMEA3541509, study PRJEB24748) | human gut metagenome | biome: human gut; feature: human-associated habitat; material: faeces | place: China | collected 2012
CATCTACTGCTGTTACATGATGGTGCTGAGATAACAGGGTTGCTATACTCAGACCGACGTAGCCGGTACCGGCTACTGCTACTTTTATATCTTTAAAATCATTCATAATGATATTGTGTTTTTATTTTTTCTTTTTTACAAAAATCATCCCGTCCTTCTTTACCATTAAAGAAGGTATTTTTCTACCTATCCGTCTCTCCTGCAAGGAAAGACTTTTTTCGAAAACCTACCCGTCCTTCCTTACCCTTAAGGAAGGCTCCACCTCTCTCCCCTACCCTCTCTCCTCAGGAGCGAGGGAGAAAACCGCCCTACTCGGTGCTCGGGACCGCTAGGCTCTAAGGTTGTCGGACCATCAAAGGTCTACGCCAGATTATGCGGGATGGGACCGCCTTGTCATTAATCATTCTTTGTCCTCCTTATTATTCTTCATAAAATTCTCAACCCTCTTCCTTACAAAGGAAGTTTGCTTTCTATAAGCAAATAAGAACAGTACCAAAAGAGATACTATCAACACCAATGGTTCATCTTTCAAGAACTGACACCAATCGAAAGATATATTTTTGTATATATATCCCATAACAGCTATAAACATTACAGAGATATAGGAACGGTAAACATTATTCTCTTGACTAAGAACCGTCAATTTAGGATCTTTTTTTTCTGCTTTTAAAAACTCTGGATAAGGTGCAAACTTAATCCAACATATTTTCTTCAATATTGGCTCTATAATAAGAGAACCAACACGACTATTAACCATTCCCACGAAATAGAATACAATACCCGCTTGATAATAATCTGTAGGTATCAAATCATAACCAACTAGATTTTTCAAGATGATACACAAGACTGTACCTGGTAATATATTTGTAAGAAAGTTATATTGCGATAGCTTATCAAATATAAGTTTTATAATATCCATTTTACACAACTAATGTTCCTGTATAATAATAAATAACGTTTCCGTCTTCATCTTCAATATTTTCCTTGCCATTTTTTGAATAAAGACAAATGGGTTTATTGCTTATCTCGTTTGTTGTATAAATATGAACCTCATTTTTTTCATTTACAAAAACAATATCCCCTGCAGTGTTTTGTGTTATGGTCATTTGTGAATCACCATAGTCTATGTGTTCAGAAGGAGCATTGCCAATAATGATCAACTTGGGCGATAATGCCTTTAGTAAATTTACAGGTAATGCGCCTGATTTTCTTCCATGATGTGGTTGAAACAAGATATCGACTTGCGGGATTTCATCCTTACACGTATCATAGTATTCTTGTTGCATATCAGTCTCAAGGTCTCCCATCCACATAAACTTTGCACCATTCTCAACTTTATAAGTCAAGATGCAACATATATTATTAGGACTTTCTCCTTTGGTTACATTTTGTAGCTCGCCTTTGAACTTTTCATTTGTGACTATCGGCCAAAGAAATTCTAAACCAGAGCTTCCATTATCATCATTAGTTTGATTCAGCCAAGCTCTTTTTATCCCTTTATTAATTGGGAAGTTTTTTGTTTTCTTTAGTTCTATATATTTTGAAAGACTTGGATCATTCTTATCTGCTGGAATATTATTTTCCACAGCATAAAAATTTGTGATGGACCATTTCTTATCTAACTCTTCTATACCTAAAATATGATCGTTATCAGGATGAGTAGATATAAATCTGCAAATTCTGTCACTTGATTTTTCAACGATTTCATTAATTATCTCTTCTTTTCTACAACTTGCATCATTACCATCTTTAAGATAGCAATCAATGACCGTAAAATTGTTTGAATTGTGTTGAATATAAAACGTATCTCCACGTAATTCACCACAAGGAAATGAAAATGATTTAACTATAGACATAAGCAATATAATTTTAAACACATTATTATCTGTTGATTCACTAAACAAAAAAGTGCGACCAGTGACCGTGACTATAACAAAGTACTAAAGTTCCTTTCCTCCAAACAATTGACCTAGAGCGGACATCATGCGGAGTTGCTTGGCAGACGGGGCTTTCACGCCTTTGTTTGCCATATCCAAATAGAAGTTGAGACTGGTGGATAAGGCTTTGGTTAACTCTGACGGCATCAGCATGTGCCATTCCTGGTTCTCCTTATCCTCGTAGATTGCTACCAAATATAGCTTCAGAAGCTTGTACTGAGTCTTGCGCATCATGCGCACCACGTAGGTGCTGACATCGCCTTTTACAAACTCATCTACCATCTGGAGTTCCTGCTTGTTCAAACGGCTCAAGATCTCGATTGGATTATCCAACATCTCCTGAGCTATACGCCTGGCTGTCTCATCTTTCTTCAAGTTGGGACTTACGTATAGGTCGAGCTTGTCACATGCTTTCAGCATGTTGACTTTCGTTGTGCTATTGAGTAGCTGAACCAAACGGATGCCATCAGCTGTGAAGTTCTTATTTGGAATTACAATCATAACATTATAATGTTTCTTGTCCCCATACAGCATCGTCTTTATGATAGACGAGGGTGCGGGAGCTACCTAAAAAGAAGGTTGCTCCTGGCTTTATTGAGAAATAAGATTTCATGATTTTATATATTGTTCCTCATTGCAGTATCGCTCTGCACTTGTCGTCGCTCGAATGAGAAATATTGTTTATTCTACTTTTGATAGGATTACCTCTAGAGAAGTTGCCATCAGAGGCAGTATGTTCCAAAATAGAACTAACTCCCTTAAATCCATGACAATGCTTTTTGAACTGATTGACGGTCGCGAATTACACATAGCATGTCTTTGCTTGCTCCTGCCGCAGCTGCCATATCATACATGGTTATCTTGGAGTCCTCACCTGTCTTGGCAGCCTGACGTTTTGCACGTTTCCAAGCTCTGTCTTCATGTGACTTATCAGATAGGTCAAAGGATTCTACATCCTTGCACTTTTCAATCCATTTATCCAACATCTTCACATCAGCTACAGACAGTTCATCCATATCGCATTCCGCATTCTTGGAAGCTAGAACAAGTTGATGACCATCCTGAGAGATGGCTATATTCAATGAATCTGCAAAATCCTTCAATTCTGGCGAAGAAAGGTCTGCCTTGCCTTCAATACCACGCAACACCTTATAGGTTAAAGCTGGTACAGGACCATGCTTTCTTGCAACAAAGGTATCGTACATGATTGGCAATCCATACTCTTTCAACTGATCTTGCTGCGCAAAATACATTACCTTAAAGAGATGAATATAATCAACTCCTTCAGGGAATGCTTTCAGTATATAAAGCACTACTGCCTTTATTTTCAAAATCTGATCTATTGTCTTCATTATTGTATCTCCTTTTTTCCTGCAAATATAAGGGTTTTCTTTGAAACCACCAATTTTTTGGAGGAGTTTTTGCTTTGTGCTCTAATGTCCCACAGATTTCACAGATTAACACAGATTCCTTAGACCTATTCGGTCTGGGGAGTAATCTTATCTTCTATATAGATGAAAGATTGGGGGACCTTGAAGTTCGGGAGTAATGACTCGGGATTAATTGCTTCCTTATATTCCTTACACTCCTTTATCTTCAATGCTACTGCCTTCTCCCTTCCCTTATAGTACTTATCAAAGAACTTCCGGGTAACGCCAGACTGGCGTCTGGTTTCTTTCCAGATATTCTCTGGAGTATCACAAAGGATTTCGTCTATCTTAAATTCACCTATTATCTTACTGATGGGACGGCTGGCGTAAATATATACGGTATCAACCTTTTGCTTGAAGAGAATCTTGCGGTATTCATATTGCTTCTCGCCCGAAAAGATTTTCTCAACAAACTCTGGTTTAATCGACAATATAACGTTCATTAATTTCTCCTAATTCTAATAATTTGTCAAACTGCGCATCGGTCAATCTGAAGAAGCCCCAATATCTGGGATTCAGACCGACTTGCTCTTTCATTACCTTATTGATTACTTTTTTGGTAAAAGCTATATTGTATACCATCTTGACAACGGTAAAATAGTCCTTATTCTTGTACCAACCTCTTAATTCTTCCTCGCCAAAGACGGAATAGCGATTCGTATATTTTACGAAATCATCCTCGTTGGCAAAGTCCTTGATTGTCTTTACCTCGCAGACGGTGCAAACAGAGGTACAGACACTACGATAAGCAGCAGCCCCCTTGTAATCGTTGGTGCGATAGATAATGAGTTTATCACCCTTCTTTAAATACTTAACCCCACCCATCCAACAGACATATATCTTATAGATACTATTGGTTTCAGAGACATCTTGTATGAGGTCATACTTTAGCTCATTTGTCAAAATGGAATCTGGGAACAGTTTGGTATGATATTCCGGATTGATAGAGAGTACATACTTTCTGGAACCAGCCTTCCGGACAAAGGGATAGTCAAGCATCAGGTCGTTTACTTGAGTTCTCATGTCCTTGACCAATACATACTCGCTACTACCATCTTCGTGTTTCTTGTCTGCTATATGAGAGAAACCGAATTTCTCGAACATCGTTACCAGCTTCCGCAATTCCTCTGTCGGGAACATGGTTACATAGATTTCATCAACATCCTCAGCAATCGCCTTATCCATGATTTTCTTCATGAATCGCTCACCACGTGTGGTATGTCGGTCTTCATTGTCAACCTTGAAAGTGCCCACCTTCAGGCGTTTCTTGGCAGGAAGCACTGGAGTCAAGTCTGAAAGTTCCTCTTTCTCTATCTTCAAATAAAGAAAGTCTTTCAACTCGTTATCTACATAATAGCAATAAGCTGTGGCTCCTGCTGCAGCCTTCTTGTTATACCATTCATTAAACTCTGGATAACTGGCTCTCAATGAATCGAAAAAGGAATCATTGAGATCGATATCTGAAAATCGTTGTACCTGTAAGTCCATAGGTCTTCTTTCTTGATTGTTCCTTATCTTGTTTTTTAACTCGTCAACAGGTTTCTCTACCACTTTCTGCTCTGCATGGCTGGCATTGGGCGCAATGAGATTGTTTCCACCATGGATATTGAAGATGACATGAGGATCCTGACACTCCTTGATTTGATCAATGAGGTCATGATACTCCTTGGGCATCATCTTGCGTAGCAGACAATGCAACCGGGAGACGTCGGCAAAGTGGTTCTCATTCATGAACTCCTGTGCCTGCTGTATCATGTATAAATATTGATCCTCCATACTTTATGGACCATCTAGAAACAATAAAAGCCTTATTTTAGCATTTATTGACCACAATTCGCAAGTTTTGCGAGTTGAAAATTCTATAGTTGTACGACTGTAAAGCTACAGTTGTACGACTATACATGCTATAGTTGTACAGCTCTGGAGTTACAGTTGTACAACTATAGAGGTTATAGTCGTACAACTATAGATTTTCCGAAGGTCTCCCACATTTTCCATTTTGCACATACTCCTAATTATCAATTACTTACAGAATACTTTCATATTTTCGATTCTACAAAAAGAATTTGGAGTGATGGAAAATTCTGAAATTTTGGAGTGCGTAAACGAGCCTTTTGTCAACATTTTTCTCGCATTACTTTTCTAGTGGTCATTTCCACTTGTACCATGCTTCGTTGATATACTTGCGGATATTACCAATTCCTGTCGTAACCTGGGAAGCCAAGGGTTGCAAGACTTCTATGAACTCCTGCTTCACCATATTGTATTGGTCTACCTTTACACCAGGATCATTCACCATGTCCATCACCACCTGAGCCAACTCCTTGGCATTGGCACACGCAGAAAGCTTGGCTACATATTCAGCTAATGCTTCCACATTATTAATATATAGGGAGAGGCGGGTTGACTCTGGTGAGATTGCAGACTCTTGACTTTTGGTCTTCGCCTTCATCATCTCCTCTATATACTTATCGCCATAGAAGTTTTGCTCAGCCTTGGTAGCATTGGGCAGAATCTGATTGTTACCTCCTGAGATATTAAAGACGATATTTGCCTTGTTATTATCTTCCATTGCTATGATTTTTATTAAAAGTGAACGTATCGTGAATGAAAAGTAAACACATAGTGAACGCCAGTTAAGACGCTTGTTTTCGACTCCAGAATTTAGTACCTTTGCACTGCGTTCAAAGATGAACAGAATCATCCGACAACGCAATGGAGATCTTTTATCTCTGCAACTTATTTATAAACGTTTAAATGATTACTATTATGAGTAAAAGTTACAAAGTGTCAAAAAAGACCATGAATATGGGTGAGAAGAAGGGACAGACAGTCTATTCTGTTAGACCTTACAGTTACGGTACCTTAACCACCGAGGAGGTTGCTACCCAAATCGCAGTGGAGTCTACAGCTACTCCTGCTGACGTCAAGGCGGTGCTCGACCGCTATGCCTACTACGTGAAGGAGAACCTGAAGAAGGGTTACGACATCGAGTTGCTTGGATTCGGCAAGCTCTACCTCCGTTTCCTTACAGGCAAGGCTGTGGAGAATGAGAAGGATGCGAATGCCAAACTCGTGAAGAGCATCATTCCTGCCTTCCGACCTTCATACCACAAGTTGAAGAATGGTACTCACATCTACAACCTGATTCCCGATACCATCGAACTCGTCAAGTACGGTGACGAAAAGAAGGACAAGACTATTGAGCCATGATGAATGATTTATTTCCTATGAACATCGGTGGGGAGAATGTACGATCTGAACGTACGCTTCTCACCGGAGTTGAAAACGGCAAATACATGATGTCTGCCGACTCTGTGAGATTTCTAGTGCTGCATTGCTCGGCTACCCGACGCAATCAGGACTATAGTGTGGAACAGCTGCGACGTGACCATAAGGCCCGTGGGTTTTATGACATCGGCTATCATTTCTATATCCGAAAGGATGGTACGATGTCGCAGCATCGTAAATTGCTGGAGGTGGGGGCTCATGCCAGACCTTATAATAGATGCTCTATCGGCATCTGCTATGAGGGTGGTTTGGATGAGGAAGGCAAACCTTGCAACACCATGACGGCTGAGCAGGAAACGAGACTCGTAGATCTTTTCAAGAATCTGAAGATTCTCTTTCCGAAAGCAAAGATTGTGGGCCATCGGGACTTGCCTGGGACTACTCCCAAAGAGTGTCCGTGTCTGGATGCTGGAAGCTGGGCTGCTCGACACCGCCTTGATTAACTCTTATAACTCCTTTTGGCTGACATTGCTAGCTAAAAGGAGTTTATCATGATACGTCTTTCCAAAGAAAGCCAAGTCTCCAAGGCGAATTTTCTATCCCATTTTCAGCTACATATCCTTCACTTTTTGCCATGGCTTCGCCGTCGTCCCCTGCAATAGTGGACGTAACCTGTGAGTGTATATTTGTCTCTTTCATCATGCGAATCAAGTTCGTTTTTTGATGGCGTTCAACTGAATCTCGATATAAGAGACACAGAATCTCCTTGCAAAAATACGAAAATTGTTGGAAACTAGCAAATTATGCGTGTTAAAAAATTAATATCATTCTACAAAAATCAACATTATTTTACTATTCTTTTCGTACATATTTTCCTAAGTCGTTGATTGAACGAAAGTTTTCGGCATTTTTGTGTCTCCTATGTAAAGATTCAGGAAAATTGGTTCATTTTGGTTCATTTTGGTTCATTTTACAAAATCCCCTTTTTTTATTCACTTTTGTGGCTTATAGTGCAGCCAGTATCCTGGCGTTGGCATCATCTACCAGTCCCTCCTCACCACCAATTACCGCAAGCCGATAATTGATGGGAAAATCAGAGATGACAGATACACCTGATACAATTGCCTCTAAACGAACAAAGGGAAACAACCAGTCTTTGGTCGTTCCCCTTTGTTCGTTGTATTCATTCTGATTACATCACATGATTGTCAAAATGGCTTTGCATGCATATCCAATGGCTTGATATCATCATTCGTTTCATGTATCCAATTGCTCACATTATAAGATAAATTATATCTGTCTCGGATAAAATGAGCAAAAGAATTTCTAAAATCATCCCGTCCTTCCCTGTTGATAAAGCGAGCTGCACTCGGCAATTTGAAAGCGAGTTTTCATTGCACTCACTGGCATCGCTTTTTCCCATTAAAAAAGGTATTTTTTCGAATCCCTCCGTCTCCCTTTCCAAAGGGAGCTCCACCTCTAACCAAGCCTTCCTCCTCAGAAGGAAGGATGTAACCGCCCTCCGGTGCTCAGAACCGCTACGCTCTAAGGTTGGCGGACCATCAAAGGTCTACGCCATATTTTGCGGGATGGGACCGCCTTCCTATTATCTTGCTAAAGGTGCTGGGTACTACCCCTATTTTAAGACAACATTAGCTTGCAATAAGTCACAAAGAGAGCGTAACGTTTTTAATGTATAAGGACGAATCGTCAAGTCATCACAGATTAACTTCTTATCCTTACCCAAGAAAAACATACCACAATGATCATTAAGACCTGCTTTAACAGGATATATTCTTAATCTATCATGTAAGTTTGCTAAATACCTTGGAGTAAAAAGAGCATAACCCACATAATGGCTTTTGGGACATTAGGCTATGTTCTTTAAGACTTCCAAAAATTTAGGGAGTTCTGAAAGAGGAAGGATACCTTCTTTCTCTATCTCTCCATAATTGACATCATATACTATTCTATCACTAAGAATAGATAAACAGGCATCTCCTTTGGAGGTCTTCCATTGCATTAATATATAGCCATTGGTATTTGGGAATATTGCTAATCCCTGAAGTAATGGTTCACTGCAAGATGAAACAACCTTCTGAGAATAATCACATGCTTCTGATGATATAGAAGGTGAACCGACGTAATCCCAATTTGCTGGCAAATCTCGAAGTTCAAGAATTCGCTTCTCAAGTCGTTGCCTTAACGAAAGGCTTGGCTTCTTTTTCAGCTGTTGCTTCAATAATCGCAAAGCTTCTGCCATAGCATCAGTCACACTGATGTTATTCTGCTCTGCTATCGTTGCATAGCCTTGATATAATTTATTATCGAGTACCAATGTTGCCATAATCGTAATATTCTAATTATTGGCTTCAAATATAAGGGTTTTCTGTGAACCTACCAAATTTTTGGGGTGTTTTTTCAACTCCGCCCAATTAATTGTAGAGATCTACGGTGATGTCGAATGGTGAATCAAAATCCTTCAGCATCGCATGCTTCGTATCTTTCTCGGAGAGATTGGCATGTTCGGTTGGGATTTTCCAATCAATACCGAGGGTATCATCGAGGATAGAGATACCTCCATCTGCCTCTAGATGATAGAAGTTATCACACTTGTACTGGAAGACGGCTGTTTCTGAGAGAACTGCGAAGCCATGGGCAAAGCCCTTAGGGATGAAGAACTGGACATGATTGTCTTCTGTCAGCTCTACAGCCACATGCTTGCCATAGGTTGGTGAGCCTTTGCGGATGTCTACTGCTACATCAAGCACTCTACCTTTTACGCAGCGTACCAACTTACTTTGAGTATATGGTGGGCGCTGGAAGTGCAGACCTCGCATCACACCATAGCTGCTCATAGACTCGTTGTCTTGGCAGAAGTGAACACTGTGTCCCAAGATTGGGGCAACCTTCTCATCAAACTCTCGCTCGCTAAAGCTCTCGAAGAAGTAGCCACGAGAGTCACGGAAGAGGCGTGGCTCTATAATGAGAACGCCTTCTATATCGGTTTTGATTATATTCATTGTTTTAATTTATGTCCTTTTAAAAAAGAATTTCTAAAATCATCCCGTCCTTCTTTACCATTAAAGAAGGCTCCACCTTTCTCACCAAGCCTCTCTTTCAATAGTCTTTACGACCCCTTCGGTTCCCCTTTCAGGGGACAGAAACCTCAGGGACGAGAGGATGTAACCGCCCTACAGTGCTATATCAGCCCCACCTGTCCCTCCCAAGCGGGAGGGTCCTTACCCTATACCCAAGCCCTAAATCCCGACCATAGGGATTAGGGATGTAACCGCCCTCCGGTGCCCGGAACCGCTATGCTTTGTGGTTGGCGGGGCATCAAAGCCCTCGCCAGGTTGTGCGGGATGGGACCGCTTTGCTATAACTTACTATAACATTTTACTCAGATAACTCATAGTTTTTTAATGCAACAAGTTCATTCTACAGCTCAACTTTCTTCAACAATTTCCAATAAATTTCTACTTATCGTAAGCGTGGCACCACTGATATACTTAATCTCGCTGCCAATGACGGCTTTCTTTCCATTATAGCTCTGCACGTATGCTTCCACACCTTTCATGCTGCCCGACACCACTCGCACTTTGATACCTTTTTTCAAAGGAACAGGGGCAGCAGTGACAGGCTCTTCATCATTCTCAACAAAATATCGATAGTTGGCAATAACCTGATCGGGAATTTGATATATTTTCCTTTGACCAGGCATCGTCAGCATCTTATACACATCCGAACGGAAGCGGATTTTGTCAAGTTGTCTCGGAGAAACATTGCAAAAGATGAAAGTGGAAAGAAATAGCTTTTCTTTCACATTTCGCTTATTGGAACGTTTGTCTATATAAACTACTTTTACCTTGGGAATCCAGTAATCAAACCAAACATGATTGTGATTAAGATTGATTCGTATAGAATCAGCTATTCTCGTTTCACAATTCACTCTCACTACAGCCACATACCATCCTGCATCAGCAGGTTTTTCAAGCCCTTCATTAGGCGTTTTGGGAGCCATTTTCTTAGCGTTTTCTTCACTTTTTGCCACGGCTTCGCCGTCGTCCCCTGCAATAGTGGACGTAACCTGTGCTTGTATATTTGTCTCTTTCATCATGCGAATCAAGTTCGTTTTTTGATGTCGATTATCTGAATCTCTACATAAGAGACACAGATTCTTCTTGCAAAAATACGAAAAATGTTGGAAACTAGCAAATTATGCGTGTTAAAAAACTAGTATCACACTACGAAATTCAACATTTTTTTAGCATTCTTTTCGTACACAATTTTCTAAGTCGTTGATTGAACGAATGTTTTCGGAATTTTTGCGTCTCTTATGTAAAGATTCAGGAAAATTGGTTCATTTTGGTTCATTTTACAAAATCCCCTTTTTTATTCACTTTTGTGGCTTATAGTGCAGCCAGCATCCTGGCGTTGGCATCATCCACTTCTGAGCTTTTGATGGAGCGGAGATAGAAGGAACTGGAATAACGACTCTGATGTTTTCTTGCTTCTTGACATAATACGTATATATTTTTGAAATTAATAAAAAATGATAGGGACATCTTCGTCTCTACCAAAGAAACAAAGATGCCCCTATATATAGTAAGGTATCAGAATCGATAGTTTGCACATACCCGCTGTGGCTGAGCTATCTACAAATATTACTTCTTCTCTTCCAGATGCTTCTTCACGGCATCCTCGATATCAGCCTTGTAATTCAAGCCGTAAAGGCGATACAAATCCTGCATGTGGAGCATGCGAGGAAGGAAGTTCTCAAGGTTGCGCTTGTCCTTGGCGGTCCACTGAACCTCAGAAAGGGCGGCAAGTCTTGGCAACAACTCCCATTCCAACTTCTCAGCATCCTTCACCCACTCGGTCCAGATACAACCCTCGGCACCAATGATGTTCTTCTGCTCGGCAGGAGTCAACTTATCTGAGCAAGGTTCCAGATCGTATACACGCTGGATGCTAGGAATACCCTCTATCTTGTTGATGCGAGGATTACTGAAATAGAAATTGGTGATAGGAGCTACGATAGTAGGATGACCCTCACGGGCTGAACGGATGCTGGCATTCACACTGGTCCAACCGCAAACGGTGATGTCCTTGGATGGAGTTCCTGCCAGAATCTCATCCCATCCCATCATCTTGCGGCCACGGTCTCTAATCAGCTTCTCTATCTCGCCCATGAACCAGGTCTGCAACTGCTCTTCCTTGCTGTGCTTAGGAAGTTCCTGAATGCCAAGCTCCTCTATCTTCTTCTGGCAGTTCTCGCATGCCTTCCAGCGGTTCTTAGGGCACTCGTCGCCACCAATATGAATATAGGTGGATGGGAAGATGTCCATAATCTCGTTCATCACATCCTTGGCAAACTGAAGGGTCTTCGCCTTGCCGGCACACAGCACATCCTCGAATACGCCAAAGCGGGTAGCCACCTCGTAAGGACCGCCCGTGCAGCCCAACTCCGGATAAGATGCCAGGGCAGCCAGCATGTGGCCCGGCATATCCACCTCAGGAATCACGGTGATGTATCTGTCGGCAGCATACTTCACGATTTCGCGAGCCTCATCCTGGGTATAATAGCCCGATACAGGAACGCCATCAAACTCATTCTTATTGGTTGGCAGGATGGTTTCCTTGCGCTTGGAACCTATCTGGGTAAGCATCGGATACTTCTTGATTTCAAGACGCCAGCCCTGGTCCTCGGTAAGATGCCAGTGGAAATAGTTGATGTTGTGCATCGCAAACACATCAATCAGCTTCTTGAGATAAGGAACGCTGAAATAATGGCGGCCTACATCAATCATAAACGCACGGTAGGCAAAGCGAGGCGCATCCTTCACCTCAACGGCAGGCAGGGAAACGCTCTTAACATCCTTGGTGATAGGCAATGCCTTCATCACGCTCTGGATGCCGTAGAAGATGCCCACATGAGAGGTGGCAGAAATGGTAATGCCCGCCTTGTTCACCACCAGGGAATAAGCCTCTGATTTCGGGTCACCGGCATTCAGAGCCATACGAATCTGCTTTTTCTCCTGCCTGTCGGTGGTCTTCACCTCGATACCGGTTACCTCCTTGATATGAGATGCCAGGAACTCGGCATCCTTCTTCTGCTTCTCATCGCCGGCAGCGTAATAAATAGTTGTCTTTGCAGTGATTTTAAACGGAGCTGCCTCCACCTCCTTCACCTGCTCTGGTAAAGGAACGATTTGCCAACTTCCCACGTTCAAATCCTTGGCAGAAAGAGAAAGGCTTGCCAAGAGAGCCACAGTTAGAATGATTCTTCGTAACATAAATTTTTGAATAATAGGTTTTAAATTAGTGCAAAATTACGATTATATCTCGAAAGAATGGCATTCATACTACAGAAATATCGACTTATATACCAAAATTAACCTATTTTTGAATTTTAAAACCTATCTTACCGATATTTTGTTGTACCTTTGCAGAAATAATCGACTTATAATGATAAACAATTGATATGAAGAAACTGTTCCTGAGCGCTGCCCTCCTGGCAGCATCTCTGGCATCCCAGGCCCAGCAGGGTCCGCTGTGGATGCGCTACCCGGCCATCTCGCCTGATGGCTCTACCATCGCCTTTGCCTACAAGGGCGACCTCTATTGCGTTCCTGCCCAGGGCGGCGAGGCACGCCAGTTGACGACCCATGCCGCTTATGACTCTCAGCCTATCTGGAGCCCCGACGGCAAGAAGATAGCCTTCACCTCTACCCGCGAAGGCAGCATGGATGTGTACGTCATCTCTGCCAAGGGCGGTGCTCCTACCCGACTCACCACCCACAGCGGCAAGGAAACTCCTATCGCCTTTAAGGACAACGACCACGTGCTCTTCGCTGCCGACATCATGCCTACAGCCCAGAGCATTCTGTTTGCATCCAAAGAGTTCTCGCAGGTTTACGAGGTAAGCACCCAGGGCGGTCGTCCAAAGCTGTATTCCGTTCTGCCGATGGAAAACATCAGCATCAACAAGAACGGACAGGTGCTCTACCACGACAAGAAGGGTTACGAGGATGCATGGCGCAAGCACCACACCTCACCTATCACCCGAGACATCTGGATGCTCGACAACGGAAAATACCAGAAGCTCACCACCTTCAAGGGCGAAGACCGCAACCCGGTATGGGCAGCCGATAACCAGAGCTTCTATTATCTGAGCGAGCAGGATGGTTCCTTCAATGTATATCGCCGCAACATCGCCAGCGGAAAGGATACCCAGATAACCCACGAAAAGAAAAATCCTATCCGATTCCTCACCTCTTCTGATAGCGGCCTGCTCTGCTATGGCTTCGATGGCGAAATCTATACCGTAAAGGAAGGCGGACAGCCTCAGAAGGTCAGCATCTCCATCACCACCGACAATGAGGAGCCAAGCCTCATCCGCCAGGTGCAGTCGTGGGGAGCCACCGAGATAGCTCTTTCTCCTGATGCCAAGGAAGTAGCCTTCGTGATGCACGGCGATGTATATGTTACATCTACAGAATACAAGACCACCAAGCGAATCACCGATACTCCTCAGCAGGAGCGCAACCTGAGCTTTGCCCCAGATGGAAGAAGTCTGGTCTATGCCTCTGAGCGCAATGGTGTATGGCAGATTTTCCAGGCTAAGATCAAGAACGAGAAGGAAAAGAACTTTACTTACTGCACCGACATTGAAGAGGAGCAGCTTACCAAGACCAACATTACTTCGCAGTATCCAGCCTACAGTCCTGACGGCAAGGAAGTGGCTTTCTACGAAGACCGTGCCGCCCTTCGCATCATCAATCTGAAGTCGAAGGAAGTGCGCACCGTGCTCGACGGCAAATACAATTTCTCTTATGCCGATGGCGACATCTGGTTTGAATGGAGCCCAGACAGCAAGTGGATTATGTGCAGCTACATAGGCAACGGCGGCTGGAACAACACCGACATAGCCGTGGTGAAGGCCGATGGCAAGGAGGTGCATAACGTAACCGACAGCGGATATAGCGACGGCAACGGAAGATGGGTGCTCGGCGGAAAGGCGATGCTCTTCGAGAGCGACCGTGCCGGATATCGCAGTCACGGTTCATGGGGAGCAGAAAACGATGCCTACCTCATGTTCTTCGACCTCGATGCCTACGACCGCTTCCGCATGAGCAAGGAGGAACTGGAACTTGCCGAGGCTAACAAGGACCTGAAGGAGAAGAATGCCGATGAGAAGGAGGAGAAGAAGAAGGAAGAAAAGAAGAAGAAGGAGGAGAAGACTGGCAAGATAGAGGTGGATAAAGTAAAACCGCTGGAGCTAGACTTCGACAACTGCCGCGACCGCATCGTCCGTCTCACCGTCAACTCATCCAACATGGGTGATGCCATCCTCGACACCAAGGGCGAGAAGATATATTACCAGGCAGCCTTCGAAGGTGGCTACGACCTCTGGTGCCACGACCTGAAGGAAGGCAGCACCACCCTGATGATGAAGGGAATCGGTGGCGGCGGCTTCGTTGCCGACAAGGACATCAAGAACCTCTTCCTCTGCAACGGCAGCAGCATCAAGAAGATAGACCTGGGCAGCAGGGCTACCAAGAACATCGCCTTCGAGGCTCCGTTCAACTACAAGCCAGCCGAAGAGCGCCAGTATCTCTTTGACCATATATGGCGCCAGGTGGACGACAAGTTCTACGATCCTAACATGCAGGGCGTGGACTGGGCATACTATCGCAAGGTATATGAGAAGTTCTTACCTTATATTAATAACAACTTCGACTTTGCCGAGATGCTGAGCGAGATGCTGGGCGAGCTGAACGCCAGTCATACGGGTTGCCGCTACTATGGTGGCACAGCATCGCTTTCTACCGCTGCCCTCGGTGCCTTCTTCGACCCTAACTACGAGGGCGACGGCCTGAAGATTCAGGAGGTAATCAAGCGTGGTCCTTTCGCCGTGAAGAAGAATGAGGTTACCGCCGGCTGCATCATCGAGAAGATTGACGGCGAGGCTATCAAGGCGGGTATGGATTACAACGCATTGCTCGATGGCAAGGCCGGCAAGAACGTACGCCTCACCATCAAGAACACCAAGGGCAAGACTTTCGATCTCACCATCAAGGCGATTTCGCAGAGCAATCAGCAGGAGCTGCTCTACAAGCGCTGGGTAGATAGAAACCGTGCCATCGTGGACAGTGTTTCAAAGGGCAGAATCGCCTATGTTCACGTAAAGGCAATGAACAGCGAGAGCTTCCGCACCGTATATAGCGAACTCTTGAGCGACAAGAACCGCAACAAGGATGCCGTAATCGTGGATGAGCGTCACAATGGTGGCGGCTGGTTGCACGACGACCTCTGCACCTTGCTCAGCGGCAAGCAGTATCAGGAGTTTGTGCCTCACGGCAAGGTGGTGGGCAAGGACCCATTCAACAAGTGGACCAAGCCATCCTGCGTATTGATTTGCGAGGACGACTACAGCAACGGTCATGGTTTCCCATGGGTATATAAGGAGTTGGGCATCGGCAAGCTGATTGGTACGCCGGTGGCTGGAACAATGACTGCCGTATGGTGGGAGACATTGATGGACCGCAGCCTGGTATTCGGTATTCCTCAGGTAGGTTGCCGCGACATGCGTGGTACCTTCGGCGAGAACACCACCCTTTATCCACATGTAGAGGTGTATAACTCTCCTGAGGATTACATCACCGGTCATGATACCCAGCTCATCAGAGCCGTGGAGGAAATGATGAAGAAGTAAGGGAAGAACAAGTTCAATATTCCCCAGCCTGCATTGAAAAGTGGGCTGGGGATTTTTTATATATAAGCCCTTTATAATGCAGAAAATACTTTTTTTTGTTCACACACCTATTTTTCTCTAAAATAATTTGGCTGTTTACATATTTATTATTACTTTTGCCATGCAAATGCGTACTTTTAAGTGCGAAGAATATGAAGTAAACTAAAAGATTATGAACAATCTTTCAAAATCTAAATACATCACTTTCTGCCAATGTCCAAAGGCATTGTGGCTAAAGATGTATAAACCTGAAGAAATTGAGATAGATCCATTGACGCAAGCCCGTTTTGATGCCGGCACGGAAGTGGGAAATCTTGCCAAAAGTTTATTTGGCGAATATACGGAAGCGACAGTCTGCAAGATGACTGCCGACGGGAGTCAACGCCCCGACCTTCAGGCTATGATTGCCGCAACCCAAAAGCTGATTGCTGATGGGACGAACAACATTGCTGAGGCTGCCTTTATATACGACGGGTGTTACTGTGCCGTGGATTTGCTGCACAAGACACCCCAAGGCTATGCCATATATGAGGTGAAAAGCAGCACCGACCTGAAGGAGTTGGAAGTGTATGCACAGGATGTGGCATATCAGAAATATGTGCTCACCAACTGCGGGCTTACCATAACGGGCACTTATCTTGTAAACATCGATAACGAATATGTACTTGACGGCGAACTCGACGTAAAGGGATTCTTCCGCATAAACGATATCAGCGAGGCGGTTGCCAACGAATATGTCAAGGTGCCAGCCCTTGTAAAGGCTGCGAAGAAGGTGCTAGAAGGTGGAGAACCCAAGCAGGATTTGGCAGAATACTGCAAAAAGCCATACGCCTGTTCGTTCTGGAACTATTGCAGTCGCAATGTCATACCTTCGCCATCAGTCTTCAACCTGTACCGCATGTCTTTCAAGAAGGCATTGGAGCACATGAACGAAGGCCGTCTGTCGTTGGAGGATATGAGACAGGAGAAGCTCACCGACCTACAGCAGTTGCAGCTGGAATGCACATTAGGCAATACTTCCTATATCAACAGGAAGGCTATCGGTGAGTTCTTGAAGAAGCTTTCCTATCCGCTTTATTTCCTCGACTTCGAGACCGAGCAGACCGTGATACCGAAGTATCAGGGCACGCATCCATACCAGCAGGTCACATTTCAGTATTCGCTTCATTACATAGAGCATGAAGGAGGCGAATTGAAGCATCGGGAGTTTCTCGGCATATCGGGTGAAGACCCTCGCCGTGCTCTAGCCGAGCAACTCTGCAAGGACATCCCGCTCAACGTCTGCACCACAGCCTACAACAAGGCTTTCGAGTGTACGCGTCTGAAGGAACTGGCAGAGGCATTCCCCGACCTGGCGTCGCATCTTCTCAACATCGAATCCCACATTGTGGATCTTCTCGACCCGTTCCGTGCCGGCTATTACTATATGCCAGCCATGAACGGTTCGTTCTCCATCAAGAAGGTGCTCCCCGCATTGTTCCCCGATGATCCCGAACTCGACTACCACAACCTCAGTGGTGGTGTTCAGAATGGCGGCGAGGCGATGAGCATTTATCCTCAGATACAGTTTATGGAGCCAGAAAAGCAAAAGAAGGCTCGCCGAGCACTGCTCGACTACTGCTGCCTCGACACGCTGGCCATGGTGAAGCTGTGGGAGAAACTGAGGGAAGTGAGTGAAGAATAATAAAAATGTAAATATAATTAATATGGAAACAAACAATTTAACAGAACAGGAAATAAAAGACCTGATCATAAAATTCAATCTTGATGAGTCAATCAATGATTTGAAGAAGTACTATGCCACGCCTACAACGTGGGACATCATCAACCAGTCTAGAAAAGAGACAAGACATACACAATTCCTAGCTTGGTTCTTCGGCAATAAGGATTTTAATGCCGACCCAAATGCAGGACCTATCAAGAAACTCATTGTCTTATTGTTGAAATGGGCAAATATGCAAGCTAGTGCAGAATATGATGAAGCATTGGCAAACAGCATCTACTCTCAGAATCTTTCCATTCTGTCGTACAATGTAATTGCAGAATTCCCAATCTTCATAGAGAGACCATCAGAGCACACACCTGCTTATGAAGGAGGTGACATTGATATTTTCATCAAATGTACGGCAATGGTCAATGATGTAGAGAGAAACATCAACATCGTAATTGAGAATAAGATAGCTGCGCCTGAAACTATTAAGTGTTTCGGCAAAGACGGCAAGAGAATTGATAAGTCAGATAAGGACAACGTTAAAACCGTTCTGTATCAGACGGAAGCATACTATCAGTATATCACAGAGAAATACAAAGACGACATAAATATCTTTGCATTCCTAAAGCCTACCGACTGCAACTTGGAAGACATAGAGCGAGCAGAGTGCAAGTGCGATAAGTATATTCAGATAAACTATCAAGAGATTCTTGACAACATCATTCAGCCAATAAGCGACCAGAAGGACATTTCGATAGAAGACAAGTACAGACTGAAAGACTACATCAAGACCTTGGGTAAGCCAGCAGAAATCGATGACGATAAAGAAATAGAATCAAACAAAAATATAATAATTATGGCAATGGAAAAAAAAGAAAGAGAATTGTTAACAACATTCTTCAAGAACAATGAAGACCTTATACGTGCGGCAATCAGTGCCCTTGGCGATGAGGATCTTTCACAGAGTATGGCAAAAGTGGCGCGCAAAAGCCGCTCGAAGAATGCCTACACCATCAACAAACAGGGCAACTACTCCATGTATGACGTATTAGAGAAATTTGTAGAATACAGACGTGCCAATTCATCTGACAGCGTTCAGAAAATTGACCAGGAGATAGGCGGCTTCATCAATAGCAACCGTGTGAATGTGAGTGACACAAAAACGCCAGTCTTTCAGGAGGGAACGAAGCCTCATGGTACATTCACTTTCAACGGTAGTGAAATCAGATATACTAAGCAATGGAGCGATGGTGGCAATTTTCCAACATTCACCAGATTCCGTGAGGGTGTAAGCAACAAGTATTCTAATTTCCAGATAGATGTTATCTGATAGCACAGTTTAACACCATTCCTGATTTTCCGGCATCACATTCCGGTTCTTCCGAATAAAGAAACTTGGTGCAAAGGCAAAAAAGCATTACCTTTGCACCCAGTTTTATTCACTTAAGCAAAATACTACAGAAGATATGAATACAAGATTGACAAAAGAAGATCAAGCAATAATCAAGAAAGCCAGAGGCAATAAGTGTTCTGGACCAATCTACAGCGAGGATGGACTTCGCTTGTTGACAGTACTCGGCAATCCGGAGTTCGTTGAAGTGAAAGACGGTGTGAAGGCAATCTGTGACGATGCATTCCAAGGACTTAACAATCTTCATGATTTGGTGTTGCCAGCATCTGTTGTCGACTTGGGCGAAGGAGCTTTCGCAAGCTGCCACAAACTCTTCAAGATAACAATGCCTGGAGTAGAATTTATCGGGAAAGAGAGTTTTGCTCTTTGTTATAATTTAAAGGAAATAGCCTTACCTGAGACATTGCGCCAGATTAGAGCAGGTGCCTTTGCTTGCTGCAAAGCTTTGGAAGAGATAAATATTCCAAGTCACCTGAAGATTATCGACAAGTCTGCATTCAGAAGTTCCGGACTGAAAAGTCTCAACATCGTGATAAGCGAAGACTGCGAATGCGGGATTTATGACAGAGCCTTTGCATATTGCAAGCATCTGGAGTCTGTATATCTAAACAAGAATGTGAGGATTATGGAGCGTATGGCGTTTGCTGGCTGCACTTCACTAAAGACGATTGAGTTTGAGCAGCCGTCATTGACATGCTGTGCTGGTGAAATAAACGCAACGATGCTCATTGGCTGCACATCTCTCGAAAAGATTATAGTGCCAAAGAACAAGTACAACCATTATCCGGACTTCAACATCCAAGGCTATGAGTCCGCTCAGTTTGAGACTCGCGACTTCAATAGTCTTATAACTCCGAAAGAATAGACAGAGACTCTCGTTGGCACTATCTAAGACATGATTGCAACTAAGATTGCAACAAAAAGTTAATTTTTGTTGATTTTCTATGGTCTGATTTTTTTATTTCAGAAAAACAGGGTAAATTTCGCGCGACAACATTTTAAAACATAAAGAAATATGGTGAACAAAAACGAAACAACAAACAGTGAAAAGAAGCCTATCATTAATAACGATGAGGCTTTGCGTCTTATCGACCTCATCCAGCAGGGCGACTCCAATGCGGAGAACGAGTTGGCAGAACTCGGTTCTGTCTTTATCAAGGCTGTGGCAAAGCAGTATGTGGGCAAGGGACTCTCTGACGAAGAACTCATTGCAGCCAGTCGTTACGGAATGATACGTGCCAGCCATAAGTTCGACAAGTCGCGTGGCTTCAAGTTTGCCTCGTATGCCGTATGGTGGATGCGCCAGGCTATTCTGCAAGAGATCCGTAAAAAAGAAAACAACTAAACGACGAAGAATATGATACGCAAAAATTGGGGTGACGACGGTGCACTTACACTCATCAAAGTGGTTCTTGAAAGGACTGAGGACCAAGAGTTGAGAGAACAACTGCTGGAGTTTCTTCAAAACAACGAAGAACTATGGTCAGATGCTCACGTGAAAGACTTCTATACATTTGCCACCACTCTTGCCAAGGAGTGGCTGGCAAGTCATCAATCATAAAGTAACTAAACAATACAACTGACAATGAAAGAGATTAATGTAGAAATATATATAAATTGGGATAATAACGGAGCTACTGTCAAATTCTCTGACGAGGAAGCGGATAAGTTGCTTGCATTATGGAAAGAAGCCCAAGACACCATTCTTCATGATGTGGAGGAAGAGGACTATTGGGAGAAGTTCGACCCTTGGTTGCAGGAGAAGGTTCCCGACCTATACGAGAAGATAATGAAAGCCTTCTATGAAGACTTAGCTGAAAGATTGTGCTGCGACACATGCGACGGAGATGGTTTTGTCTCTTTTTCTCGTGATATGGACGGAATATATTTTGATGACAGCAATGAAGTTTTCATCAATCAGATTTTTCCTCCATCAGAATAAAGGTCTAAACGAAAAGAAAATGAAAATATATCTGAAAGTAAAGAAAGACTATGCCTATGGCGTTACCAGCCTTTGGAGCAAGCACATTAAAGAGCAAATTCTGGAAACTGTCAAAGAAGTAAGTAAGAATTGGATGTTTGAGCCGAAGTTATATCCTATGTTTTATCAAGAGGATACGCATAGCCACTTTGTTGAAGCAAACAACGAACGTTTCTTCTTCGAATGCCTGATGTACGAGCTTTGCTTTGTGTGGGAATTAAACGATTTCGAAGGATACGACGACGAGTACTCTGATTTTGCACGCGAAAGAGATGTATTTTTAGATAAAGATAAGGTAGAGCCTTCCAAGGAATACGTCTATATCGGTTCATACATATATGAACAGGAAGAACCGCTTACTCTCCCAGGACTTGTGTTCGACCCCGAATACGCAGAGGATGGTGAGGTTTTGGCAGAATGTATGTTTACGAGTGATTTTGAAGACGAAAAACTGAAACGGGAATATATGTCTAATGGAAACGATGAGGAATGTGAAAAGGATACTCCAGCTTTGTAGCATAGCCTTGTTGGCATTGTCTATATGCTCTTCATGTTTGAACAAGTCTTCCGATACAAGTCTCGATAAGAGCTATGGTAAGTCTGACTCTACCGAGATTTACCATACAATAGTCTCTGACGACAGTCTCGTGACAGCCATCTGGCATGACACTGGCGAAGGCGGAACTGCACCCGACATAGATTGTGTGGTGAAGTTTAAGTCTGCTGACGGCAAGCTGCACGAGGAGCATAGACCTCTGCTTCGACTTGCCCATCCTAATGATGATTACAGCCACCATGAAGTGCAGAAGATAGTGAGCCTTGACGATGAATACGGCAATCGCTCCTACGTGTTCTTCCTCTCTGCTAAAGTGGGAAGCAACGAGTACGCTCACGACATTGTGGCTTTCGAGATAGCCGGTGACAGTCTGCGACCATTGTACAACTATACTATAAAATAATTGAAATATGGGCATTAAAACATTCCTCGCATCACTAATGATGCTGATAACCATAGCCGCTATGTGCTCGCCGCTGTACCTCGTTTGGCTCGGATTCACGATGGACGGCTCTGCATTAGTGCGTATAGGCTTGATAGTCGTCGGACTTATCCTGTGCAGACTATTCAAACCAATATCCAACTTGTTTGACAAGGATTTAAAATGGTTCTGACCAATGAGAACTGGAAATATAAACATACATAATAATACAATTCAATGGAGAAATATAATATAGGACAAGAGATTCTGAAGGAAGTAAAGGCAAAGTACCCTTCTGTAACGGCTTTTGCCAAAGACTTGTGCAAGTCCAGCTCTGCCACATACGAGATATTCGGCAAGACGAGTCTCGACACCGACTTGTTGCTGAAAGTTTCACAGTTGCTTGATAGAGACTTCTTCCGCGAGTTATCGGAGAAATGTCTGAATGGAGAAGTGGCTGTGGAGGACAAGGATATGACAGAGAAGCGCGTCAACTGTCTGTTGCCAGAAGACGAGTTGCATGTCTTCACACCATATAATTATGAAATGGTTTTTGAGGAATACTTCCTGCTTCCGCGTCGAAAGCCACTTGTGGCGTTTTGCCGGAGAAGAGAAAACATAACATACGCCGATGCTATAAGTAGGATAGGCGAGGACTTTTTGGGAGAAGGAAAGGTGAAGACGTTAATGGTGGATAAGAATGCTTTGGTCGACTTCGAGGCACAAATTCCACAAATGACAGCTTTGCCACAGAAGGCATTTGTTGTATGCTATAATGGCACAGGATTGCAAAACGGTTTCGACCAGATTATTCTACTGTCAGAGAAACTGCTTGCAGCTTCAGGAAAGCATGTAGTAGTGATATGCAAGAATAACAGCTGTATAGAGAACTTTGGACATCCAAAATACATCTCCTACGCCGAGCCAACATTCGACACATGGAAAGAGCGCATCTTTGCATGTGTGCTGGATAATAGCCAGAACGACTTTGTGTACTATCGCGAGCTTTTCAAGGCTACAAAAAATGAAGACTGTATCAGAGGAATCGCCAGATGTCTGGAAAATCATGACGAAGAAGGAGCGCAGCAGTACCTGGCAGAAGCCAAGAAACTAAGCACCTTTAAGGATACTATTATCAAGAGTGATGGCATATGGGAACGTCATCAGATAAGTTCGGTTATCCTTCGACCTGAAGACAAGAACCTGCTCGGAGCATATAATCATCCAGTCAGTATGTGGATTAACATAAACAAAGAGACAGGCGAAATCAGTACATTAGAATGGGAAGGTTCGGAAGGTCCCTTTATCGAATTATTCAAAAAGGACTTCTTAGGATGAAAACTATTGTTGCTGTCATTATCGCCTTTCCCCTGCTTCTCGCATCATGTCAGCACAAGTCACAGAACACAAGTCTCGATGAGTCAGTGGATAAGTCTGACTCTTTCGGGACTTGCCACACATTGTGGCTTTCGGGATAACCGGTGACAGTCTGCGACCATTGTACAACTATACCATAATATAATTGAAATATGGGCATTAAAACATTCCTCGCATCACTAATGATGCTGATAACCATAGCCGCTATGTGCTCGCCGCTGTACCTCGTTTGGCTCGGATTCACGATGGACGGCTCTGCATTAGTGCGTATAGGCTTGATAGTCGTCGGACTTATCCTGTGCAGACTATTCAAACCAATATCCAACTTGTTTGACAAGGATTTAAAATGGTTCTGACCAATGAGAACTGGAAATATAAACATACATAATAATACAATTCAACGGAGAAATATCATATAGGACAAGAGATTCTGAAAGAGGTAAAGGCAAAGTTTCCTTCTTTCCTGATTTTCCGGCATCACATTCCGGTTCTTCCTAATAAAGAAACTTGGTGCAAAGGCAAAAAAGCATTACCTTTGCACCAAGTTTTATTCACTTAAGCAAAATAGAGTTATGACAATACTTGATAAAATTACAGAATACATCGCAGGCAATCCCAAGCGACCTTTGCTTATCTGGTTTCACTCAAACAGCGAAATCGATGAGGCAAGACGCAGCATTGCGAGTATTCCCGGATGTGCAACATGTGGAGACAACGTTTACGAAAAGAACGGCGCTGTTATCGAAAAGAAAAAGATCTCAGATAGTGAAGGTATCAGATTTTTCCTGTTCCATCGCTACTTTGGGCAGCTGAAGGCTCCATTTCTGAAATATGCTATCGACTTGATGAACAAGACAGGACTTCCAGTTGTATATATAGCCAACGACTATTCAAAGGAAGAAGAGCCGCAACTCAATGTCGCAGCATTTGATGAATGGGATTATAATGAGATTTCAAGTAGAAACGATTGTTGTTTATAAGTATAAATACAACGATAGGTTTTAATTAGTATAAATACAAATGGAGAAATATCATATAGGTCAGGAAATTCTGAAAGAGGTAAAGGCAAAGTTTCCTTCAGTGGCAGCCTTTGCCAGAGAACTGTGCAAGTCGAGCTCTGCCACGTACGAGATATTCGGCAAGACGAGTCTCGATACCGACTTGTTGCTGAAAGTCTCAAAACTGCTGGACAGAGATTTCTTCCGCGAATTCTCTGAGAAATGTCTGAACGGAGAAGTGGCGGTAGTAGATAAGCAGACGGCAGAGAACAGCATCTCGCTGCTCCTGCCAGAAGACAAACTGCATACAGTATCACCACCCCAAACAAAGGATGTGGTGGAAGAATATCTTCTGATACCTCGCAAAAAGCCACTCGTAGTGTTCTACAGTGGGGCACGCAGTCGCAACCTACCCCGTTTTGTATGCAAAAAGGGCGAGGAGATATATGGCGAAGGCATGGTGAGAAACATAAAGCTCGAACCTGCCGAACTGATGCATTTTGAACTTGGCGTGATGTCGCTCGCCAAAATGCCGCAGAAGGTGGTCGTGATAAAATGCACTATGGCAAGAGACTATAACTCCCATGTGCTCATTGCCGAAAGACTGGCGGAGGAGTCGGGAAAGCACGTCGTGCTGCTATGCCTTGACCCTATCCATATTCCTACGCTGCCCAATGGCCGAGTGGTGCTGAAGTCGCTTGCCGTATCTACTTTCAAATCTTGGAACCAACGTGTACACATATTCATAGCCGATGATATGGAAAAGCGTTTCGCTTATCTCATTGAACTATTCCAAGCCATTAAAGGCGAGGGATATATGGACAGAATATACGATAGCATAGAGGGCAACGAAAATTGGGCAGACACATTGAAAGATTTGCTGGAGGAGGCAAAGCAGAATCTCACCACTTACGAAGACATAGTGTTGGAAGAAAGCAACGATGAGGACAATCGTCAGGTGGAATATCATCAGGTGAGCACCATTCAGCCCCCAATTAACGACTTGAACCGGCCAGAGGGGATTTCATATATCCGCACCCATCTGCGTTATCGTATGATTAAGGAGACTGGTGAGATATTAGAGTATGAGCCAGTGAGTTTCGATCAAGTGAAGGTAATGAATACTACAGAATAGATGTAAGTTCAAGACATGCTATTCTTTTATGGATACAACTAAAAAATAATAAATATGAATACAAGACTGACAAAAGAAGATCAGGCAATGATCAAGGAAGCCAAAGGAAACAAGATTTCCGGACCAATCTACAGCGAAGACGGACTTCGCTTGTTGAAAGTACTCGGCAATCCAGAGTACCTTGAAGTGAAAGACGGTGTGAAGGCTATTTGCGATGAAGCATGCCAAGGACTTGACAATCTTCAAGATGTGGTATTGCCAGCATCAGTTACCGACTTGGGCACAAGAGCTTTCGCAAGCTGCATAAAGCTCTTCAAGATAACTATGCCTGGAATAGAATTCATCGGAACAGAGAATTTCGCACATTGTGAAAATCTGAAGGAAATTGCCTTGCCAGAAACTTTGGGTAAGATTTGGAAAGCAGCCTTTGCTAGCTGCAAAGCTTTGGAAGAGATAAATATTCCAAGTCACCTGAAGATTATCGACAAGTCTGCGTTCAGAAATTCCGGGCTGAAAAGTCTCAACATCGTGATAAGCGAAGACTGCAAATGCTGGATTTATGACAGATCCTTTGCTTATTGCAAGCATCTGGAGTCTGTATATCTAAACAAGAATGTGAAGATTATGGAGCGAATGGCGTTTGCTGGCTGCACTTCACTAAAGACGATTGAGTTTGAGAAACCGACAATGACCTGTTCTATTGGCGAACCATTGGCAACCATGCTTGTCGGCTGCACGTCTCTCAAAAATATTGTCGTGCCGAAAAACAAGTACAACAAATACCCAGACTTCAACATACAAGCCTATGAGTCTGCTCAGTTTGAGACTCGCGACTTCAAAAGTCTTGTGACTCCGAAGGAATAACCTATGAGATTATGCCTCGTATTTCCAAAACACAGGATGGCGATGAATTCATGGTTTAAAATAGAATCATGCTTTATGGAGTATTTGACCACAGTATACTATCGCATTGAAGGCAAACCGAATGACCTTCAAGAGATATATGACCAGTATAGGACGCTTCTAAACAAGAAACTGCTTGAAGAGGGTAAAAACAAGTCTGTATCTTACGCAAGTATGGTATATAGTCTCGGAGTAGATACCAAAGAACAATATCTTCGGGGCAACATTATAAAATGTGAGTTCGTAGATAATTCATTGAGTATTGAAGCCGAGGAAGATTGGGTGACGGCAGACTTCCGACATCCGCTTGAAAGCCACTATGAAGGTATGACCATATACTATATGGTGGAAAGTTATTGCGATGAGACTTATGCAACAAATGATGCAGAGGGGAAATATTTCCCGACACGCGTCAGTGTGGACTTTCATTTGAAAGAGCCAGTTTTGTGTGGTTACGAGCGGTTCAACAGTATGGATGAGGCATTAGCCTATTTCGCACGTGTCTTGAAACGTGACACTCTTACTGTTGATGACATCCACAAGTGGAACTGTGAGTATTGGAAGGACGGCTTCATCTATTTCAATGAGTATGAGGTTGATTTACGATGATGCAGTTGTCGAGATAATAACAGAGAAAGCTGAAACGCTGTAAAGGGAGTAGGCAAAACTTTTTAAAAGACGCGAGACATGTTTCTCTTTATATGCGGATTCATAAAAGAGAGCAACAACTAATAATCAATTTAATTTTTAAATAATATGGCTAACAAAACTGTAGAAAAAATAAGCCCAGATACATTCTTGAACGAAATGAATGCGATTAACGATAAGACCAAAGATGCCGTTATCGACTTGTTGAGCAAACAGGGCGACAAGCGCTACATTGCCGTGCCCGATTGGGAAGACGAATGTGAAGGCGATGATGGTGACGGAACAGAAGTGTCAATATTCGGCATCGGACTTGATGACGATGATGAGATTTGTATTGCTGCAGTTGTTGACAATATCGGCTATGGTCATGGCCCTGACGATTTCCCACAGGAATGGACCAAAGCCACCGAACTTTGGAATCCAAACTATTGTGCCTTCTACAGATTCGTAGCCAACAACATTGACAAGGCAATGACAAAGGAGGAAGCTGACGAACTGGCAAAAAAATACTGGAATGGAGATGGTTGCGACTATGGCAAGTATGACTGGAAAGATGATTTTATCTTTAATGGTTTGATAAAAGTAAGACTTGACGGAAAGTATGGTTTTATCAATGAAGATGGTGAAGAAATAATCCCTTGCAAATACGAAGATGCTGATAATTTTCCTGAAGGATTAACAAAAGTAAAGTCAGCAGAAGGTTGGGGATTCGTCAATAAAAATGGTGAAGAAATAATCTCTTGCAAATACGAAGATGCTGATGTTTTTTCTGACGGATTAGCAAAAGTAAAGTCAGCAGAAGGTTGGGGATTCGTCAATGAAAATGGTGAAGAGATTGTCGCTTGTAAATATGAAGAGGCCCATGCTTTTTGGCTCGGATTAGCAAAAGTAAAGTCTGCGAAAGGTTGGGGATTCGTCAATAAAAATGGTGAAGAAATAATCCCTTGCAAATATGAAAAAGCGTATGCCTTTGAAGGTGGATTATCATTGGTGAAATCTAAAGAAGGATATGGCTTCGTCAATAACGAAGGCGAAGAAATAATCCCTTGTAAGTACGAAGATGCTCATGGTTTTTTGTTCGGAGCAAACACTGCTGAGGTTAAACTGAATGGTGAATGGATTAACATTGACAAAACAGGCAAACAAGTACAAGTAACAGAAGAAAATTGGTGAAAAAGTATGTTGGATAGCATTAAAAGTCTACCAAACTGCTTGATGATAATGCCCCAATAGTCATAAAGCAACATGACAACAGAGACTGCCGAAACGCTGTAAAGGGAGTAGGCAGAACTTTTCAAAAGACGTGAGACATGTTTTTCTTTCTATGCGGAATCTTGATAGTTGTGTTTGGTGGCTACATACTGATAAGTCTCATACAACTCGCGTTTATGATTATTGGCTGGATTATCCAAGCCATATTCAGTATCTTTGAATAAGATATGATTGCAACAAAAAGTTGATTTTTTGTTGATTTTCTATGGTCTGATTTTTTTATTTCAGAAAAACTGGGTAAATTTCGCGCGACAACATTTTAAAACATAAAGAAATATGGTGAACAAAAACGAAACAACAAACAGAGAAAAGAAGCCTATCATCGACAACGACGAGGCTTTGCGTCTTATCGACCCCATCCAGCAGGGCGACTCTAATGCGGAGAACGACTTAGCAGAACTAGGTTCCGTTTTTATCAAGGCTGTGGCAAAGCAGTATGTCGGAAAGGGGCTCACCGTCGATGAACTTATAGCAGCCAGCCGCCACGGACTGATACGTGCCAGCCACAAGTTCGATAAGTCTCGTGGATTTACCTTTGCAGCTTATGCCGTGTGGTGGATGCGCCAGGCCATTCTGCAAGAGATTCACAAAAAAGAGAATATCAATTAAATACAAAGGATATGACATCACGAAAAAATGTTGGAGATATACGCCATCTGGTTGTATTAAGAGTTATGATAGAAGTTTGTAACTCCGGATTGACCGATGATCAATGCGGAGACCTGTTAGAATACCTCAAACATGATGAGGAACTTTGGTCTGACGAGAACAAGAACGACTTCTATAACGTAGCCACGAAGTTGGCTAAAAAATGGATTGAAAATCATAAATAGAGCACTTATGAGAATATATCTAAGAGTACATAAGGACCATGGATACCACGTAGCCCACCTATGGAGCAAGCACATCAAGGAACAGATTATAGAAACAGTGAACTTTGCGTGCGACAGCCATGACGGCTGCATTGGCGAGCCTGCCCTCTTCCCTACATTTTGGCAGCAAGAGATTCATTCACGCCGCCTCTATGTTGGGGACCCTAAAAAGTGTAAATATTGGCTCAATCCTCCCATGTATGCACTCAGCTTTGTGTGGGAGAAAGCCGATTTTGACTTTGAGGACGACTATTATTGGCTGTGTGACAATGCAAAACTACCTTATGACTTCACTTGCCAGCCAAGAATAAACGACCAATACAATGTAGATGTCTATATCGGCTCATACGTGAAAGACCAGACGGAGCCGCTTACTCTTCCAGGGCTTCTCTTTGATCCTGAATATGAAGAGGATGGAGAAGTATTGGTCGACAGCATGTTTGTTGAACTCAAAAAAACAGAGGATGAAAACCTGTATTACAGTCATTAGCTTCTTTATCATGCTTCTCGCATCATGCCAGAACAAGTCACAGAACGCAAGTATCGATAATCCAATAGATAAATCTGACTCTATCGAGACTTACCACACAATCGTCTCTGATGACAGTCTCGTAACAGCCATCTGGCCATGATACCGGCGAGGGCGGAACGGCACCAGACATAGAGTGTGTAGTTAAGTTTAAATCCGCAGATGGCAAACAGCACGAAGAACATCGACCTCTGCTGCAACTTGCCCACCCCAAGGATGATTACAGCCATCATGAAGTTCAGAAGATAGTAAGTATCGACGATGAATACGGCAATCGCTCATACATATTCTTCCTATCTGCCAAGGTAGGAAGCAATGAGTATGCCCATGATATCGTTGCTTTCGAAATACGTGGTGACAGTCTGAGATATTTGTATAACTATAAAATCGATTGACAAGACATGGAATCAGATTTAGCTATCTTTGCATCCCAAATGCACAATATAAAAGTACGCTACCACATTGTGGGAAAACAAGAAGAGTTGCAAGAGATACATGACCTCTATCAGGCTTTTAAACAGAAAGAACGCCCAGTCATGGAAGAAGGCGAGGACGCTGATTGGGAAGGGAACATCATTTTAGCTCTTGGTGTTGACTATGGAACCAGCAATCTATGTGGCAATATCAAGAAGTGTAAGCTTTCAGAAAATTTTCTCTATATAGAAGCGGATGAACTCGCATTGATTACCGACTTCCACATTCTTCTCAAAAATCGTTTCAAAGATTTGGAAATCTATTTCGCCACAGAAGACTCAGAAAACGAAATGTATGTAACTAATGATGCTGAAGGCAAGTATTTTCCAGACCTACCAGAGGAGCATTTCATAGCTCCATTAGATTATTGAGACGAAATTTCATTTTTCCAACCTTACTGGTAAGGACTACAAGTTTTTTTGAATACATTTATAACGCTTGCAAGCTGTGTGATTTCCAACAAAACCAATAGCCAAGAAATGAGGGTGTGCCATAAACCAATGACACACCCTCTCGTATATTTACAGGCTTGGCATCTGAATCTCAGGAATCACCAGATCAGCCTCATCTTCTATCTTGTTGTTAAAGAACATACAATAATATATAGGCATATAAGTGATTCCGTTTTCTGTATAAACCTTCTGCTCATTGCTCAGCACCACAGCCTCATGAATATGATATTCCGGGGTATCCAGAAACTTATCAAGTGCACTATGCACCATATAATCCTTACCCGACTTGATTTCCACAGGCAAGACCGTCAGGTTTCTGTAATCATCAATCAGATAATCCACCTCACCTTTCTGCTTGTTATCATAATAATGAAGCACATAACCATGGGCATGAAATTCCTGAGCTATGACCGACTCATATACAGCACCCAGATTCACACTCCGCTCATCCCGCAACACGGCATTGATATTCGTACCATAAAGAATACTGGTCAATAACCCCACATCATTCATATAGAGCTTCAGCAAATTCTTGCTCTCCGACTCTATCAGTGGAAAACTAGGATTGCTGATAGCCTGCACCGACAATGCTACCCCAGAATTCGTAAGATACTCAAATTCCTCAGCATAGTCGCTAAATTGCTTATGCGCCTTCAAGCCTTCGATGTTCTTTACGATGATACGCTTTTTCTTATTTTCCATGTTCGATGGAATCATATCATATATCTTTCTGATAACAAGTTTGCGCTCATCATCATACTGCGATGCATCTATCTTATAAAGCGCATGAATATCCCGCTGAATACTGCGCACTTGAGCCATATTTCTATTTTCAAGAAATTTATTGACGGCATCAGGCATTCCTCCCACGAGCAGATAAATCTTAAACTGCTGGAGCATATAGTTATGCATCGACTCATTCAAGGCTTTCCTATCCAGAAAACTATGCCGCATGCTCTCTATCGCCTCCTTTCCACACCCCATCGCCCACAAGAATTCCTCGAAATCAAGAGGATACATCTGTTGGACAGCGATACTGCCGATGGGCACAGAAGGGGTTTGCGACAAGGCGACACCCAGTTGGGAGCCACTAGCCACATATCGGTATTTACCATCCTCGTTGAGAAACTTAAGCATGGTCATCAAATGAGGATAACTCTGTATTTCATCAAGAAAAACCAGGGTATCATCCTTACTTCCGAGATTGTTACCAGCCATGGCACCCAACTGCAAGTAAAAGTCTTCCTTGCTCCTTACTGTTTTAAAGATGCCATCTCCCTCTTGGTCTGCCTTGAGATTTATCTCAACAAAATGCTTGAAAAGTTTCTTTCCCACATATCTTATCAGATACGATTTACCTATCTGCCTTGCACCATTGACAAGCAGAATCTTCCGAGGTTCGTGAAGGAGAAATTTCTCCAAATTTTCTGCAAATTTACGTTCTAACATAAGCCTTTCATTTAATCCTGTGCAAATATACTCATTTTCAATTAATTACACAAGCTTTCAGGACTTTTTCTTTCATTTTAGGCTCAAAAAGAGGAATTATTCCATTAAAATAGGGGGCAAAAAGAGGAATTATTCCGTTAAATAGGGGGTAAAAAGAGGAATTATTCCGTTAAAATAGGTATCAAAAAGAGGAATTATGTCTTATACGTGAAAAAGTTGTCACCTTTAGGATGGTTAAACTAAATATGTTAC
>OKRS01000431.1_pt1 | contig 32546 bp, 34 predicted proteins | sample 1601191 | NCBI WGS metagenome assembly OKRS01 (sample SAMEA3541509, study PRJEB24748) | human gut metagenome | biome: human gut; feature: human-associated habitat; material: faeces | place: China | collected 2012
CCGGGGGCGACGCTCGCTTTGCTCACGTCTTCCTTCAACTGGGGTTTAGGATCTGTTTCAAATCCCATAAAGTTTCCCCTTTCTACTATATCATCAATCGGACGAATCACCTCCACATCTGTATCAAAGTAGATTCCACCATATTGATAAAGAATCCAGAATCGAGCATAATCACTCACAAAGGCATATTTCTTTGCTTTATATGCCTCAGCAGTATAAGGAATGATATTCACATCAAAATTGTCCTCATTCCACTCCTTAATTTCATAATCCGGCAAATACTTCTTCCAAGAAGCAATGCACTTCTGTGCAAGTTCAGGCAATGGTCCTCGCCCAAACCAGCAATAATGAATTATTTTTGGTATCATGTATTATATCTATATTTTCAAAATCTCAAACTTCTCAAACAAGAAGAAAAATTACACATTTTCATAATATTCTTACCTACTTCCCTTCCGCATCTTTCTGAGACAAAAGACTTTGAAGCACACTCTTTATCACAAAACAAAACTCCGTATGCATTCCATCTTTATCAAGATCCATGATGGAGTCAAGACGCTGGAGCAGTTCTTCATCAGGAAGCAAATTACCATCTTCATCATAAATCTCACCATCAATAGCAGCCTCTCTACGCCTGTTTAACCATTTACAATTAAGATTCAGTGTATCAACATCTTTTTGTGCTTTGTCATCAGCACCCACAACTCCACCAAACTCATCATACTTAAAGAACTGCTGGCAATCTTCCTACAAAGGCGTAATAGTCAGTATTTCGGACTCTTTCGCCTTATCACAATGAAAAAAACTCTTTTTCTCTTTCTTTGGGGCAGCCATTCTTCCTTGTTCTTCCTCGATAGTCGGACGGCAAGAAAGCAGAAAATTTTCATATTCCCCAGCCAGCATGCGGTTTTTATCTTTTGGGAAAACATGTTCTACCACATATTGTGGATGATTAGGATATTCCAACCTACACCCACAATAGCAACAGATTCCACCCTGTTCTTTAAACATCCACTCTTTAAGATCTTTGAAAGTGCTAAAACTCTTGACCATGTCATACACGTCAGGACCTTGCAACGAAGGATGTATAGAATTATCAGCAAGGCTTTCTTTGTCTAATTTAGCTTTAGCCAATTCCTTTTCATAAGCTACGACCTCATTGGCCTCGAAGTTTTTTTCTATATATTTCATACCGTTCTGCTTTCAAGTCTATTGATTATTGAACGAATCTTCACCAAAGAAGGCTGATCTGGCGATGTTATCGTTTCCAAGACAGCAAGCTGCTCTTTTGCCTCCTCCAACTTACGCATACTTACGAGTTGCTGAATATCCTTCAACTTCTGTTCTACCGAACTGTCACGAGTACCAACCATCATCTCTTCTTCCAAGATCAAATTGGAATCGAGTCCATAAGTCCTCAGTTCCATATGCTCATACTGATGCGTCTCATGATTGTACCACAAACGATACACCACATTCTCATCCGTATTCTCTACCGAAGAAATAACAAGCGGAGCATGGGTACTTACAATAAACTGAACATTAGGAAACGTTGTGTGTAAAGCTTTCAGCACTTTACTCTGCAGAGCAGGATGAAGATGCTCATCTATCTCATCAATAATCACAGTGCCATGGGTATGCATAAATGCTTCATCGCCAAGCATCGTCTTATTCAACAAAGCGCACCTTATAGCTATATCAACCACAATATTGACCAATCGCTTATATCCATCAGAAAGCATGGAAGACTCAACAAATCTACCATCCGTATACTTAAAATACACCTTTCCCCTTACAGGTCTAAGCACCATCTCTTCAATAATGTTACAGCCATTTGCTCCTAAGCATTTTTGAATTGCTTTTTTCACACAATTAATTTCCTGCTCTCCGCTTTCAGCCTCTTGCAAAACCAGCAATCGTTCAAGCCAGTAATCAAATAGTCCACGGCAGTCATAGCATTCAAAATAACCAAAGGATGGTTTTTGTGCATATTCTTTAAACTTATTTCTGTCAATCTTACGAGATGCGTGAATATCTTCTGTTGTAAAACAAGCATATACTGGCAAGACATTGTTTTGTACAAACGAATCACCCTGTTTAACATGAGAATTAGAATACAACTGAGCAGCATAATTTTTCAAAGGAACTAACCCTTGAATCAGATTACGGCTGTTTTTCTTTGACTTTTTCTCAAGATGTAATTCTGTAGAATAATCAAAATCTATCGTCTCACCTTCAGCATCTATGATAGGATGAATGTCCGAAAGACCAAGATGAAAAGAAATCGCTATTGGAGCTTCTGGGAGTATGGTATTATTAGCATCAACATTCATCTTAAAATCCGCATCATCCACACTCTTCCATACAGTATTTTCATCACTATACCCACAAAACAAGGAGTTAGCGACAAAATTGCACGCCCGAATAAGAGAGGTTTTTCCACTTGAGTTGTCACCTATCAAAAGGTTGATTCCCTTGCGAAAATCCATCGTTTTATCGTCATAGCAACGGAAATTGCTTATTCTAATATCCTTCATCTTATATATCTTATTTGATTACTATGTGCAAAGATATGATTTTTCTGACAAATCGCCAAATTATTATCATGAATATATCAATTGTGTACAATAGAAGTTCAAATAAACTTTCCATGTTATAGCAAAGACTAAAACAAAGTCATTGCAGGCTGCATGGCACCTACAGAAGCATAAAGATTATCCAAATTAGCCTTCATACTTGTCCGACTCATCTTTAAAGGATAAGCCCCATTCTGCAAAAGTCGTTTATTTCCTAAAGCAGAAACGGGGAACTCTGCATACTGTGGAACAAACAGTTTCTTGCCTTTCTCTATAGACTTTAAACCTGCATCCAAACTTCCACCTTTCTCGCCAGCTTCTATGACCAACATTGCTTGACTCAATGCAATGCTAGTGCGATTTCTCTGCATAGCCCTTGATACTTGCCATTTAGCAAATGGCTCAAACTCACTAACAACTAATATATGATTCCAATCCCATACCGACTTTAGCTCTTTTTTAATATAAAAAAAACTAATACCTTCTGGTAAGACCATAATCGTAGAAGCACCTCGTTCCAATGCCGTTTTGTGCACAACCATATCCACACCATTGGCATAGCCAGAAACCAAACAGAAATCATTGTCAGCCAACTGACTTGCCACATCTTCTGTTATAGCCATTCCTTTTTCAGAGACCTTTCGAGATCCACTAAATCCTATTTTGTGCTTGTTCAACAAGTCTTAGTTTCCCGCTAAAGACAAGACGGTAGGAGAAGCTATCCCCATATCTTGCAATATTTCTTTAGGATATTTATCATCGAATATTGACAAGAATGTCGAATCTTCTATATCAATATCTAATTTAAGGTCTTTCAAGAATGTTTCTTTCTGAGCTTCATTCAAACAAGCACAAATATTCTCTTGCAACTTCTCTGTAGAAGCCACCTTATTTCTTAAATTAGACAGCAAATTATTAGCTCTTACAGGTCCCATTCCTTTTACTGCCAACAAACGGTATAGCACCTTTACTGTTTCTATGTTAGACCAATCCATAAGTCCAAGTTTTTACAACAAGAAAATGATTCCACACTCAATATACAACACTAATCAAGGTAACTTGTCTATGTTTTACATATGCGCTATTCTGTGATCTTTATATATTTTCTATTTGGCATCATCAAGACATTTCTGAATCCATTCCATAGAACGTTCCTTATATCTATCCAGTCTTTCCCCAACTCCCTGATAATTAATTTCTTTGAATTCTACATGAGCCTTAGCATTTGCCAGTCTGTTTTCTAACCCAGCAACACCCAGGATTGTTTTAGCTCGGTCATTATTATTCTTTCTCAATATAGTATAGAAGTTCTTCTGCATGATAAGAGAGAAAGATGTTGCATGGAAAGAATTGGTAACGATACAATCTGCATACTGAATATAACCAAGGAACTCAGCAGGAGACAACTCTGCACGTACTTCACTATGGTAGCGATGGAACGGATTCTGTACGGCGCCTATGCGAATTACCTTCTTACCCAACTGTTGGGCTATTCTATTGGCAAATCCTAATGCATCAGGATTTCCATCAAGGATAAATAAGAGTACATACCCCTCATCCTTTGGCTTTACAGCCATAGCCTCGCACTCCTCCTTGGTAATCAGCAAAGAAGGATCACAAACCACCTCTGAGTCTCTACCCAGCTTCTCTTTGAGAAAAGACTGCATAGTCGTTTCTCTCACAGACAGTCCATCAAAAGAAGATATATACTTACGATATTCCTCTTCCACTTTACCCTGGAATAAATCCAGACGTCCCATACTCACCGCATAAGTATAAAACTTAGCATGTCCCTTTGGCATCTGACCAAGATAAACTTGATCTACACCCTCATTAATAGCAGGATTCCAAATCTGGTCACTTCCAAAGAAAACAACATCATAATACTTAGGTGCATCATTCACAGAAGATACAACCGAAGACAATTTGATGTTATCTTTCAGAAAACGATTAAACTTACGGACGGTTTTAAATCTCGAAGCTATCAGAGTCATGCAGGAAAACAAATAACGCAACTTAGCTATGACACCCCTGCATTTCTTAAAATCCTTCCATCTGAAATACATTCTGTATGCCTCTATCGCCTCTGGACGATAATCGACAACTTCGACATCATGCCCTAATCTTTTCAGAGCCGAATACAAAGACATACACTGCAATACAGCTCCATAATTCAACGCACGATGATAGGTTACTATTCCTATTTTCATAATTACCAAACTTCTATTTCTAATCTTGGTTTAACATATAATTGATTGATGACTTCTACATAATCATCAAAACATAGATGGGCAGCAGAATCCAACCACATATAGCGATTAAGACCGAAAAGATATTTTGCCAACCCTGGCTTGCCCAACAACGCCATGATTAATTTTGTTTTAACATCATTTCGTTTCTTTGAAGGAACAAACAATCCTACAAGACTGGCCAGACAACGCAATGCCATTCCTAACAATGTTCTGTCAGCTATAGACAACAAGGAAGTGGTTCCTAAATTTCTCGCAGCTCCAGGCTGGTTGACCTTTCTCCATGCATGAGCCATCTGTGCCTCATCCTCTATCTTCTTTTGAGCTCCCTTTGTTCTTTTCAAGCGACATGACAGGATAATACCATCCCATTCTTTTCTTTTTAAAGAAGAGGAACGGAAAGAGAATTTTAATTCATCAGGAGAAAAAGTACTCACACTACCATCCCTCAGCAATATTTTCACGTCAACAAGCTGCTGAACAATACTATCTGTAGAGACACTGGCATTGCCATAGATAGCACCTCCAACCGTACCCGGCAAGTCAATCATACAAGAGTACCCTTTCATTCCATCCTTTATCATTTTTCGCACAATCTGTTTCACACTTGCTCCACATTCGCAATACATGAAATCATCTTCTACATAAAATTGATGAAGCAATTTCACAGAAATCAGATGCTCAATGTTGGTATTCGGACGAATATAGATGTTTGAGGTACTTCCTACTACATAAAACTTTTCTTTCCTGTCATATAAGTCTCTACACAACTCTGTCATTTCTTCCATCGTCTCAGGAAGATAGTAATTAGCAATGATACCTTGCGAACTACTTTGATCGTATGTATTTGCCAGCCATGTAACTGAATAAGACTTGATATTCGTATATAATTTCATATCCAAGCTTTCCATTTCACTTGGATTTCAAAAGAATAAGATATTAGGTTAAAAGAGAGATAAACTTTTAATCTACAAAATGTAACACTTGCTCTATGGACAATCGTCTGCTCTTGGCAATTCTCATTTTCTCTGTAGGCATGCCGATACCGATAAAGCATACAGGTATCTCGGAAGCTTTCATACCAGTAATTTCCCTTAGTTTTTTCTGCTTCTTTATAGACAGATGGGCATTCAGGGTACAAGCACAGATATGATAGTAATGCAATGCATAAAGGAGATTCATGGTAAAAATACCACCATCCAAATAGGCTGAGGTCCTAAAATCTGCATCCCAATCTATTTGGTTGGATGTAACAACCAACATTTGGCCGATATCCTCACCAAAGCCTCTATTACCATTCTGTAGACCTATTACCTCATCTTTCTTCTCTCCAGAAACAGCATACACCTTAATACTTTGCCTGTTACAAGCAGAAGGTGATGTTCGTGCTAAATCTATTGCCTTAGAAATAAGTTCCTTATCTACAGGCTCTCCACTGTACCAGCGGCAAGTATGGCGACTATGTGCAAATTCCTTGAAATCCGAAGTTTGTTTGAATAATTCTTCTTTGTTTAACTCTAAACAATCAACTTCGCCAAGAGAATTTGCCCCCCCATATCGATTGTCCTCTCTATTTTCGCTACCATATCAGCAGGCAGTTCATAGCCGTTATCTTGATGGATTTGCAGATATTCACGAAGGTCATCTATAGCAAATTGCAATTGTTCATTATTCGAACCATACTTTGCCATATATTTGTCGCACATAGATTGAATCAATCTCACAACACCTATACCAAAACCATATCTTCTGTTAGGCATGGTAATGCCCTTTTCGATGATATGTCCGCCCACTAACAGGCGGTTTTCCAAATCATCCCGATTACGGCATATCATTCCATATTTGATATCACGAATAAACCAAATCCAATGGTTATATGTTGTAGAACACATCAACTGAATAACATGAGCTACTTTCTGAAACACCCGTATCATACGCTATATCCTTTATTTTTTAAATATATCATTATATCTTTCATTCTCATCTCCCAGGATGCCATTTTCTTAGAAGTTTCATAATTACGATTGACCAGATCCTGATATTTCCCGATATTCTCTAAAATATCTGAAACCAAAGGAGAAGCATCATTCCCATCCCAATCAATGACAGGATTGTAACCGATCAAATCGATGAGTTCTTTCGGCGCACGGCCTACCATCACAATGCGAGACAACATACATTCCCAATACCTTTGAGTCAGCGTTTCAATGTTGCCAGCTGTCTTCTTATCAACATCGCATCTGGGCACAGTAACTGTCACTTTAGTATCAGCAAGTGCTGCTCTAAACTCCTCGTCACTTTGGAAAGTCCGTGCAAAGTTTCCTGTCTTAATATGATTGATTCCCTCAGGAAGAGGACTCTTGAAGAAATTACCATCCTTACGTCCTATCTCAAGAATATCTATTTTCCTATCTGATAATACATTTCCAGGAGAATACAAATCTATTTTAATTCCTTCCGTTATTGTCAGGATATTCATTTGGGGAAATAAATTCCTAAACACATCAGCAGTTTGAGAAGAAGTAAATATCGCTGTTTTTACCTGATGCTTACGGAAAAACGCAGCAACACTCTCCACCTGCTTAGGCCAACAATCCCAGACAAGAGGAATCACCTCATAGAAAGCATAATCTGGGAATGTATCAAACTGGATACTATATCCAGAAACAAACCTCAACCTTGCCTCCCTCTTATTTTTAAAGATAGAAGGCAAAGTTATTCTATATATCAAGCTATGAAGAAACTGAGGAGGATAAAAGTTTCTTGAAACCTTACCCCCTATTTTTTCCCATGCTTCACAAGGATAATATTTAAAATTACTCGCACCTTTATATATATAAGGTGGAATGGCTTTTACAATTTTCATTATCTTATTTTACGATTATATAATTTTTGCCGTCTGGTACAAGAAGTTTGCGCTCATGAGGTTTTAAGTTCTTGGCGAAGACAGACCATTCTGGCTTAGAGTATTTTTTATCAATCGTTATATTCGCCATGTCACATACTGAATAAAATACATTGTCAGAATTGACCGGCTTGTTTTTATTTGAAAGCAGGTTAGCCTTTTTCTGAGGATATTTGTCTCCCCACACCTTACTATTCCACACGATGAGAGGAACATGATATTCTGCCTTTCGTGGATTACAATTACCACCATGGTCACTGACTCCAGTATCATAATCCGCACCATGGTCAGAAACCATCAAGAATGCAGATTGATAACCAGGTTTATCTATCGCCTTGATAATATGATACACGTTATAGTCTGTAAACAAGACCGTATTATCGTATGCATTTACTACCGCTTGATGATCTGTCCAAGAAGAATTATCAAAAACAGGATTAGGTCTGTAGATATTCTGTTCCTTTTTAAAATTCCTATAAGGACTATGATTACCAAAGAATTGTACGATAAAGAACGTCTTCGGATAGATATTAGATAAAGAATCTACGATATCTGCAAGTCTTGCATCTTCTCCCGCATTATAGTTGAATATCCCGTCACATCCTTTTACCAAATATCTATAAGCCGGATTACAAATGAGATTATCTGCACTGATAGCAAACGTTTTGAAGCCACACTCTTTGAAAGGTTGTATGATACTCTTCTCCTGATAGTTCAATACAAAATTATCAGCCGTGGCTCTTGTCACTATTTGGGGGACAGAATACATTGTAAGATTAGCAGCAGAATAATAATCGCTAAAAAGCGTGAGGTTGTCTAATGTTTCCAACAGAGGGGTTGTCTTACGTCCATACCCAGCTAAGGACAAATTATCATATCGCAAAGACTCGCCTATCGCAAGAACATAAGATTCTTTTTCATTTATCTTTGGTCGTTTCGCACCAAACTTCATCTTTTCAGCTTCTTTTATATATCCTTTTTGAAATTGCTGCTCTATGGCATTATAGGACTGAAACCAGAAATTATAAGGAGGACGACTCAACACATTCTGCTCAACATAAAATCTTGTTGTAATATTGCCCCCCCCACTTGACACGTAACTGAAAAGTTAGAAATACGATTGACAGGACAATAAACGAAGCTGCGCATAGCAAATTGGGAGCAAGTTTTTGTAGCTTCTTATATTTCCAAACCAGCAATCCAAAAACCAAAAACACAGGCAATGTCCATGGCAACGCATGAAGCGAACTCATCACAAAGCCCGAGCCTTCATCTGCTGTGGTGTTCAGTGCCGAAATGATATTACCAGCTATTAAGAAATTCTTATATAGCACAACCATAATGGTCTCGAAAAACGAAACCACCATCAGGATGCTCGACAAGACAACAAACACCCATTTCTTCTTGATACATGCCAAAAGAAAGCACACAGGAAGTGTGTACAACACTGAGGAAATAATGCGACTCAGCGAAAAGCCTTCCTCTGATAACGCCTCTTTATAGACTATAGGTATTAAACATATTAATAACAACAGAAATACAGATAGACAGTTTATTCCTTTAAAAAAATGTACTAAATTTCTTTTCATTATTTGACACATAATTTTGATATATACAAATCAACAAATATAAGATTAAAATTCTATTCAATACTTAACTATTATATTTGTCTCCACCATAATACCCTTTTAGTTTATCAATATCACAAAGCAATTTCCAATTTTTCTCAAACCATTCTGGATTATTGTTCCACCATTTTATCTTATTTAAAAATATTATTGTTTCCTCATCATACCGATAACCAACAATCTTTGCTGGTACACCACCTACTATAGCATATGACGGAACATCCTTAGTTACAACAGCATTAGCAAGAACAACTGCACCATCGTGAATCTCAACACCACCTATTAATGTAACATTTGCACCGATCCAACAGTCATTACCGATTTTGTTCACTATTTCTCTGTCTTTGTCAAAGAACTTAAACTCCTCTATCATCTGCTCATTGGCGAAAGTCTTGCCTTGTGGATTATTCCCGTCGCTTTTAGAGAAAAACAATGGGCAAGTTGTAGCAAAAGGAGTTTTATATGCATGAGTAGCATTAATATAACGACAATTTGGTCCAATTGAAGAAAATCGTCCTATCTCTGCACTTACTAATCCATTTCCACCGACATAAGAGCCATAACCTAAAGAGCCAAAGAATGATGTTCTTGATCCCACCATATTCATCCCCTCAAACTTGCAGCGATACGAAATATGAGTAGAATACCAAAACTTCACCTTGTCACCATTATGCTTCTTCTGCCATATATAGAGAAGAAGTTTATATAGAAAAGGGATTTTTTTTATTGCATTTACCATCATAATTTAAAATTCTTATCTCACTCTCACACTTAATATACTGCACATTCTTTTATACAAGGACATCTCCAATCCTCTTCCGCCAGTACCACTAAAATGCCCCTCAAAAGAAAATAAATCTTTAGCATCATCCAATAAACAAGACAAAACGCTATTTATACAATCCATATATGGCTGACACAAATAGTTTTCAGACATTTTTATGGCAATCTTTACGTCTTCAGGAATATACATAGTATGAATAAATCCCATCAACTTTATCATCGCTCCAACTCCCGTAGTTTTAGTAAGTATAGATTTATGCCTTTCATACTCAGGCCAATATTCACGGAAAACTTTCTGTACAACTTTATAAAAGCCTATCAATTCCACCGCCATATAACGATAACTAGGCTTCCCTTGTACCTTGTCCATATCTATATACCATATACCTTGAGGAGAAGACATATGTGCCATCAATGCTTCTGCCATACATGCCTGAGAAACATATCCACGACCAGTACCCAGCATTTTAATCTTATGGTAGAAAGGTGACTCCACATTAGTATTCATAAATTTAACCAACTTATGTGAGATATAGATAAAATTCTTTTCCCTATCGGAAGCATTCGCAGTATATTCCATACCATAAATATCATAATAAAGGGATTTACTTACTCGCTTTTGATTGAAATTGACTTCAGCAAACACCTGTGCCTGCTCCCAAATGTCAAAATTCAACATAATCGTGCAGTTAAAACGATAACACTCAAGATACTCCTTTACTATTTTATCCTCTTTCGTTGGGAAAAAGCCTTTTGTCACGTCATGGTACAAAGAGATCATACTATACAATCGATGTTGACCATCTACTATATAAAAGTCTTGCGGCATTGTCAATTCGGCGATATCACCTATCGAAAAACTTGTATCATCTATCGTTACAGCAAGAAGCATTGCAGTAGGGAATATAACTGCAACTTTTCTCTGTTCATTGTCAGTTAATATGGCATTTTTTATATATCGCTTGATTTCATTGACTCGCTTTTCATCAATTCGTCTTTGATAATATTTTTCATTATCTTCATTCCCAATATTATATGGATTTTGACTTGGATCTTGGCGATAAAAGAATTTGGCATTATCTTTCAAATCCATAAATGGGACACAAGCTTGCAACATCAATTTTTGCGATTTCTCATCACCACTCAAAACATTTACATTCATTGCCATATCGTTTAAAATAAACCATTATCATCAGAATCACTAACATTTTCTGTTTGTTGTGTCTCACTCACTTCTTCGGGTAGAGAATTAATATTCTCTTCAATTTTTTTATAAACTGAATCTAAAATTTCTTTTTTAAGAGATTCTGCTGCCGAAGATTTCAATAATTTCTCAGACTCTATGGTAATCAAACCTTGCAACCTCTGTTTTAGATATTCTTTTGTAACGTCTTCCGAAGTCTGTGTTGCTACTCTTTGAGAATCTTCTTTTGCTTTTTCCTCAATTGATTTTAAAGATTTAAAACCAAAGAAGCCAAAAATAGAAATTACGACTCCCACGACAAATGTACCAATTGAGAAATATCGGTCTTCATTCATCTTTTGATCAAGAACATATTGATATTTATCTTCCATCATACGCTCTTGTCTTTTTATGACACTAATTAGGCTATCAGCTTCTTCTTTACTAATATAATTACTGCCTAACATCTTATCTGATTCCACGACTTCTATTCGAATAGGATGGCATACTGGAACTTTGATAAATGCCCCATATACCCAACAGCATATACAGAACAAAATCGCTAAGATACAAGATATGAGTACAAACTCTGCCGTTAAACTATCAGAAGGCTCTCTCAATTTATCATTTTCCATACTTATCTTTTTGGGAATATTACATAAATTAGATGTCATCATGAAACTCCATTGCGGAACCGAATCATAATACATCTCTTGACTATATCCTTCAACTCGTCTATACAGAAAGGCAACTGCATAATAATTCCATTTTTCTCGCGAATACTCAGCAAAGGAATTGAAGTTCCAACATAATTACTCGAAGACAACATCTCACCTGTGTGAACAAACTTAGAACGATATGTATAATAGTCCTTAATCTTTTTCTTTAACGCCTCACTATTTGTTATATCATAAACAAGATCGACAACTCTTCTTGCGATAGAGTATCTTTGTTGACCACACTCATTGCACTTTTCTGGTTTTATGTCGTTTAAAGTTATAACCTCTAAGGCTGACATAAAATAAAGAACAGCCAATTCTCCATAGTTTTCAAATGAATTTAAATGGCAAAATGTCATTTCAGCATATTTTAACCCTTGCGCATACAAGCATACACCTTTATCCAATATAGACAGATTATCCTCATACAGAAAAGGCTTAGCAATAAAGTTATCAACATACTGAATTATTTCATTGGACATAATGATGGCATCCTCTTGCTGTTGGTTTTCTTCCATAGAAACGTCATCAAAAGTTTCAGAACTTATATCCACGTATATATAGGTCATAACATCTAAAGAGATATAAGCACATACCGTTTTTATTAAGGACATAAAGTTTGTCTTTGCATCTATTTCATCATAGGCCTTTACTTTTATCGTCAATTTATTCCTAAAAATAGAGAAAGAAACGCCTTCTACCTTACTAAAATTAACAGACTTATTTATAGTGACAAGAATGCTATACATTTTATATTGCCCCAATCCATGTCGACTTTTTGTAACACAACCTTTTAACCTGCTCTTTATTTGTTCTTTATCGTGCATTTCATCTGGTATAGAAAAGGTAATATTACTAAGGCAACCTTTTCTTTTGACCTTAACTGTAATATCCAACGTTTTGTCCAATCCCATATCACAATGACCAATAAAGATATTATCACCTTCCTTTAATGGTAAGAAATTCCATGCAGCCTTTCCAAACTCTTTTCTAATATTTGCCCACAAGCATCTCAAGAAATCATTCGATTCTATATTGCTTTGAAAATCTAATGAAAAATCAATAATCATATGTATAGCATAAAAATTAAAACTCAGACCTAACAGTTTGAATTATCATTATTTTATCATCAACCCTATCACCTTATAAATCAACAGCCAATCGTATCTACGATATAGCCACGGATAGAGTTTTTTACATTGTTCTCCATAATAATCTCTCTCGCCGAGGAAGAAAGAATACAATGCCATTTTCTCCCAAAACGTCTTACCCTTGAAATCGAGATAGCCCAAGAAGTCCTCCTTAATATCATTGCGAGCATAGGAGGCAGCGGAATATGAAAGGTTATTTACCAGAACTGGTTCTTTAATTGTTATAACTGAAACGTGCTTGTAAATACGAGACAGCCATTCCAAGTCTTCAAATCTTCGTATTCTCTCATCAAACAAGACCTGTTTACATTGTTCACTTTTGCAAATAAAAGCACCTGTTCTTGGGAAAAAACGCCCCAAGCAATACTCTTTAAACGGATTATCAATAATCTTTTCTGTATAACTATAAGCCAAAGATGTTATTCCTTGAATTCGGCGATAGAAAGGAGCACAAATAAAGCTAATTGATGGATTTTGATGTATTGCTCTCTCGAAATTCTGCAAAGCATCAGGTAATAATTCATCATCAGCATCAATAAAGAGAATCCACTCTCCCTTAGCATTCTCTACACCAGTATTTCGAGCCTTGCTTGGTCCACCATTCTCCTGAAGAATCAAACGAATACGTGAATCTTGGATTTCGTCGACTTTAGCCACAGAGTTATCTGTCGAGCCATCATCCACTATAACCACCTCAAAATCTTCATAAGACTGAGATAAGACACTCATCAGCGACTGCTTGATGGATGCCTCCTTATTATATAAAGGTATTACTACGGAAATCATTTTCTTTATTTTATCAGTTTAGCAATAGCAAATAAACTTAAGCTAAACAAATGTAATTTTATAAGCGGAATCAAGAAACGGGTTTTGATATTAGAATGAAGAATTAGGCTGAAAGGACAATCCAAGAAAGCATCCAGCTTTTCCATTATCATCTTTTTGTCTCCAAAAGATTCCCTTTTTGCAATTCCGACCAAAGACATATAATAAATTGTCTCCATGATAAAATTCAACCCTTCACTTTTGCATCCACATGAATGATACTTTTTATAATAGTCATACCATTGTCTAGCTGTCGATGAAAGCATATCCTTCAAAAACAGAACATGCATTAATTGCTTCGTCTGTAATTGAAGTTTTATCTCGTAATAACTTTCTAGTTTTTGTGACAATTCAAACAATTGCCCATCAACATAGTCCATCTCCTCAAAAGACAAATTATATCCCACTCCACCCTCATCGGAAGACTTATGATAATCTTTTTGAGTAGTATCAATACAAAGAGAATTGATATGACAAAGATATTCCCAATTAAAGACATTGTCCTCTGCAAAGCGCATTGCCTCATCAAATCGAATATGATAAGTTTCAATGATGGAACGTTTAAACAAACGTCCCCATGGATAGCACAGCTGGTCAGCATTAATTAATTTCGACAATTCACGCCCCACGGCTTCCCTATTAGCCAGTTTAAGGTGAAAAGAAGAACTTTCGGAAGTATTTTCATAGCAAAAGCCAGAAATAACGATGTCATAATCCAAACCTTGAGATAAATGCTCCAGATAATCAGCTTCAATGAAATCATCGGAATCAATAAAAGCGATATAATCACCTTGAGCAAACTTCAATCCATGATTACGTGCAGAGCTTACACCTCCATTCTCTTTGTGTAAGACTCGTATCCGGCTATTATCATAAGACTGACAAATGTCTAAAGTATCATCCTTGCTACCATCGTCAACAATTATCATCTCCCATTCTGTGTATGTCTGATCAAGAACAGACTGTATACATCGATGAATGGTTCTAGCTGCGTTATAAGCAGGTATTATAACGGAAATCATTTCTTTCTATTAGATATTTTATGAATTTTTTCAAGAATTATTGCAGCTTTAAGCATAAGTGCAGATGCTATACCACCTTCCTTGTAAATTTTATTAAAGATTTTGCCAGCAGAAGAGAACAAAAAGTACATCTGGTCAATGCCGACCGGCATACTTGGCGAAACAAATGATTGTTTGCAATTACATATCAGCCAATCTGTTTCTTTACTAATTCTTCGTTCTCGTTTGATGGTCTTATATATTGATTGAGAAAAGTATGGGGAATAGTCTTGATTCTCTATGAAGCTCATGTGCCACCAATGAACAATCGCTGCATCTGCAAAATACTTTAAGCTCATTTGCACTTGAGCATTATAAATTCCTGGCAGTTCCTCAATAATGTTACCAAATTCTCGGTTCGCCATTAAGAACGAAGGTTCGTCTTGAGAATTTCCCTTTTCAAAGCAAGAAAACTTCCAATTTTCATTCCACTTCTTAAAGAAAGAACGTATAAGATCGTTATCCGCAGCATATATGACACCAGAGTTAAAATAGAACTTACTGTCAGATGCGTCTATACCAAACACTGACTTTACAGAACCTAATGGTTTAAATGGCATCTTGGCAAGAGGCAAATGGTTTTCAGGCACAGCAGCGATGTCACACGTTAGATTGTCTATATCATCTAACGGCTTGCAGATAACAGTATCGTTGTCAAGAAAAAGCATAGGACCATCTACATAAAGTCTCGTTTTGGTCTTTAATTCTCTTGATTTTTGTTTGGCGGTATATTCCTGTGGAACAGGAACAACCTTTATTTCTGTTATCAACTTACAGAACTCTTCAAATTGCTCTATGTATTGTTTGGTATTTTGATCGACTAATAACACCACACAAGCATCATCGTGGAATGTTCTTAGAGAATATATCGACGTCCAACACTCTTCCAAAAACAAATCATTTTCAGAAGCGATTAAGGCATATACAATTTTTGTTTTCATAATTACAAAGTTTACATGTATTTGTTAAACCACTTTATATATGTGTATGCCGTGAAGAACATACGTGAGCTAATATCCTTGCCGTTCACGAACGCATCTCTTAGAGCGATGAACTTGTCTGCATCCAATTCCGGCAATAATTTCGTGAGGTTATCATGTGACACGGTATCAAACAAATCTTGTTTCATTTCGCCTCTAAACCAATCCTTCGTAGGCGGAACGAAGCCGCGTTTCGGGCGATCGAGCAACTCTCTGGGCACCATCTCATAGAGAATGTCCTTAAGAATGCGTTTCAGACCGAGATCGCCATTTATCATATACTCATAAGGCAGGAGACGAGAGTATTCAGCAACACGATAGTCCATGATAGGACTGCGAAGCTCCATGCTGCAGCGCATTGTTGCACGGTCAACCTTCTGGTTTACGGCGTTCATGAATGTCTTCATGTCGTAATCGCTATATGCAAGGATGCCACGTTGCTTGTTCTGCAGGTATTTCATGTCGGGCTGTTGCTTGCCAAGAGTGATACGGTCGAACTTCTCCGCCCCTCCCATATCGTAACAGAACATGCCAAGACTGCGATATACATCGGCATAATCATGCTGGGTAGACTGCATCACCTCTTCCTCACCGCCCTTATGCTTGAAGTATGGCGTGAATAGCTTACGAAGCCAATATGGTTTCTGATATTGGTGCAGACGTGCCTTTGTCCATTCGTATTTAGGATAGCCATAGAACAGCTCGTCGCCACCATCGCCACCAAGAATCACCGTAACGTCCTGACGTGCCTTTTCTGCGACGAGGCTGCTCGGTATCAGACTGTCGTCGGCAAACGGCTCATCAAAATAGGTGATGTAATCGTTGAAGACCTTCATGAGGTCGTCGCCGGTGCACGGACATACCTTAATAGGTACACCCAGGGAGTGGGCTACGTCAACAGCAAAATGACTCTCGTCAAACTGCTGGTTGTCGAAGCCTGCAGTATATGCACACAGGTCTTTGTTGAACTTTGAAACAATGGCGCAAATCAAAGAAGAGTCGATGCCCCCGGAAAGGAATGTACCTACCGGCACGTTCGCATTGAGGCGCAGACGAACGGCATCGAAGAGCAAGTCTTTGACCATCTGCTTCGCTTCGTCATAGCTTTTCGGTGCCGTAAAACCACAAGATTTTGTGTCAACATCCCAATATGTCTGTATGTCGAGTTTACCGGAAGAAAGGTTGAAAGTGAAACATTCGCCTGCTCTCAACTTCTTCACTTCCGCAAACGGACTATACGGGTCGGGGATGATGCCTTGCAGCAGATAGAACTGGCGCGCCGTCGCATCAACATGAAGATTGTTGCCGTATTTAATGACTTTAGGCTGAGAAGCAAACTCTAAATCTTTGCCTTCATGCCAAAAATAGAACGGCTTTTTGCCCAAACGGTCGCGAGCACCTACCATTATATTCTTACGACGGTCGTAGATAACGTAGGCGAACATGCCGTTAAAGAGCTTCACCGAATCAACACCCAACTTCTCGTACATGGCACAGACCACCTCTGTGTCGCTCTCTGTTCTCAATATGACATCGCCCAGATACTGTTTCTTCAGTTCAAGGTAGTTGTACACCTCACCGTTGAAGACGATGCTGATATCGTCGTTATATACGAACGGTTGGTTGCTGCGAGGGTCGAGGTCGATGATTGAGAGACGCACATGTCCGAATGTCAACTTCTCGCCATCAGGAGTCTGAATTTCTTCCACACCCGTATGATCGGGACCACGGAAGTTCATCAGTTCCAGCTTATGTTCTACAACGCTACGCTCATAACGTCGCGTCGTTCCGAAAATTCCACACATATTTTAAATAAATCTTTGATTAATGACCTTCGTTACCATTTTTAACATCCATGCAAATAAGAAGGTCGCTACAAAAGTTAATATTGTAAAGACATGCCACCAGTGAGGTATGTACGTATATGCCATACCAAACAATACACTGATGACAGCTCCATGTATCAAATAAATTTCAAAAGAATATTTTCCAAAGAATGTCAATAATCTATTGCTTTTTATAGGTCGGAGACACAATAAAGTATATGTCAACAAACCTATAAACAGACTTAAAGCCATCATACCTAACGGAAATATATCCGCTTTATACAAACTAGCCCAACAAGCAGACATAAAAGTAAGCAAAAACAGCAGTAACACGACTGTCCTTTTATACTTATATAGAACATTTCTTATTGCTGTTTCATAACATGCCAATGTCATACCTATATTGATAGATAAAACCATTTGGTACCACCAGTTGCAAAAGTCCAGAACCTTAAAAAGGAACACATATATAAACGAGAAAACCCACATAGCATATGTAACTTTTACAGTAGAGGCCTTAAGAAGCAAGCCCGTAATATAGAAAGCTATATAATAGATTATGATTGTAACACAAAACCAACAGTTGGGCAGAAAAGGCCAGTCCTTTCGGAAATCAGCAATTTGCCCCCCCACAACGTTATTGATGTTGCTTCAAAAACTATAGAACACAAAACAAGAGGCAATACTATCTTTAAAAGTCGCTTCTTAAGAAAACCATCTAAATATTTCTGTCCTTTCGTAATAAGACTTACCATTAGTCCATATCCAGAAAGGAAGAAGAATACTGCCACTATCGGTGCTCCCCAAAACTGAAATTGGGAGAAAATCCACATATCATCAGGTGTTGCATCTACTATTCTTAGAGATATATGATGAATCACAATTCCCATTGCCAAAACCCCACGTAATGACAGCGTGGCTTCCATTGTAAATTGCGTTAATGAAACAGAAGGACGGAGACATCCCCAAATTGCCCAAAGAAATAAAATACTAATCAGCAGAATCATATTAGTTAATCTTTATATTCTTAATGATATGTTTCTGCCATCGGTCTGCCCAATATCTGAATTTCAGACCGATGCGGTCTACGAAATTAGCGCATTGGTATGCAAAGCCATAACGTTTTTGAAGTTTGAAACCAATAAAGTCATGCAAATTGGCATAATGCAGGAACTCATTCTGGTAAGGGTTCTTACATTCCGCAAACCATGGTTTTTCTGCTTCACAGAAATGGACTACAACTGGATCCTTACCACATTCTCTGATTTCATTCCACTTGCTATAATGCATATAATGTACAAGAGAGTCTCTGAACCACCATTCTTGATAATTGTATGTATAATCAGCATAGACAACACACCCATCAAGCACTTTGTTCAGAGCATTCTGATCGGGAAGAGAACATTTGTCTGGATTTTCTGCCACCCATTCGATAAGTCTTTTTGCTGTATTATTTTGGCGCCAATAGTCAAGATTTAATAGCAATACACCAGAATTGAAATACTTTCCTTTGAGTAAAAGTGTGTTTTCAAAAACAATATCGTCACAACTTTCAGCAACAACCGCAGCAAGAGCTTTGCCAGAAAGATCTATGTCATAAAGAGGCTTCAAAGAATGACGAACAATAATATCGCAATCAAGATAAAGCACCTTGTTTTCATTTTGGAGCATGTCTGGCAGCAAAAAGCGATAGTACATAGATATCGGAAATCGCTCGTTGACCGTTAATCCATTAAAGCAACTCTTATCTATCTCTTTTATGATTATCCGCTGGCCATATTGTTTAGCAAGCAGAGAAAACATTGCTTTTGCCTTTTCTGAAATGCCATCGGTAAGAATATAGACAGATATATTCTCTCCTTTGTTGGTTTCAAATATGGAGGTGATGCATACCAGTGCCGGCTTGACAAAATTATTGTCAGTGCATAAGGAGATGTTCATGTGTAAATTATATTTTTATCTTATTTCGTAAATAATGAGCCAACATACGTGGTTTAAATAAGCCAAGATCATTCGGACATTTAACAAGAAAGCGTAGGAAATCTTTCACATAACAGCTATAAATATAACTTTGTACATTCGTATATATTTTATATTTATACTCCCTTTCGATTGTTGAAAGGAATTCTTTGTCAACTCCACAATCAAATCTATGCATATAAGTTTTCATCCAATCGTAGTTCATGTATGTAGCAATCATTTTCTTTCTACAATCTATAGGATTACCCCATTGACCAGATATGTTAACATCAGAATTACGCACATTGAAGGTTGTATGCTGGGTCATGCAGCATCCTTCGTCTGCCATAAGAAAATTGGTAACATCATCAGAGAACCAAGCAGAGGGAAAATCAACAAAATTACCCTTGTCCTTCAGGTGTTTTGTGCGATAAACAAAACTTGCAATTCCTCCAACCCAGTCTTTCTGATAGATACGATTGATGAAATGGAGGTTGTCAAGCCATTCGTCTGTGAAATTCTCTTCGGCTTTCACATTTCCTTCTCCGTCTATTACACGAGAACGAGCACGTAATAAATTTGCTTTAGGATACTTTACAAGCAATTTGTCTGCTTCGACAAGGAAGTCTGGTTCGTACACATCATCGTCGCTTGCCATGATGAAATATTCCGTATCGCAAATATCAACCAAGAGATTCCAATGAAAGACAAGACTCTTGCCACCCATATTCTTCTCGTTACGGCGAAAGACGAAGCGTGGATCGTCGCCGCAAGTTTTTTCAAATATTGACTTCAGATCATGCGGTGAGCAGTCGTCACTTACAATAACCTTGAAATCTGTATATGTCTGTTCTTTTATACTCTCCAACGCCTCAGCCAAGAAATTTGGCTTGTAGGCAGGGAGTAAAAATGTATATTTTGTCATAATTAAAAAATTATAATTTCAACCAGTTGTATGTGTTTCTTTTTTTTAATTGAACACAAAAGCCAACTTATTTTTTACTTTTCTAAGAACTTTCTCACGCATTTCTGCATCCAAGCCAATGTAGAAGACAAGAACAGCTGAAACCATTGCACAAACTGCAGACGTCAATATAAGGTTTAGCCAACCATCTTCAAATGAGTTAGATACAAAAACCGGTAATATTGCAGAAAGCAAAATGATAAGTATGCTCTTAAACGGGACATGTAACAAATAGAACTTAATGTCAAATCCTGAGAATTTGTTGAGAATCCACAAGTCGCATGCCATAGCTAACGGATATGAAACACATGCAATGATATATGCCACAACTGGTGTTGCTCCCAGGCGAAGACAGATATAAGTGAGAGGTAGAACAGAAATGTAGGCTATAGATGAGGTAATATTTGGTAACTTCATCTTGCCAAACGCATGAATACCATTTCCTATAGGAAAGTCTATCGCTTTGAAGAACAATTCTATCAAAGTTATTCTGATAAAAGGAATAACATATTCAGGTATGTTGCCGAGCCATAGTCTTATTAATATTTCAGTCTTGATAAAAACAGGCAAACCTATTAATATCAACAGATACGAAGAGTATTTGGCTGTATTACATACCAAGCGGTTCATTTGTTGGTATTCTCCTTTGGCATACAGTTTATAGATTTGCGGACCTGCTGCAACCTGGAAATTCATAACAAAACCACTAACCTGGCTACTTACTGTTGTAGCAATACCTCTGGCTGCATTTACTACAGTAGAGAAGAACATGTTTAAGAGAATTGTTATACCTTGATTGTTGGCCATGAAGGCAAATGTGCCGATGGAATTCCAACCCACATAGTTCCATATATCTTTGTATAATTTTGGATTCCAACGTAAATGCATATTACATTCTTCAAATTTGCGTAAGCAATAGATGCGATACATGAAGAACATAAACAAATTAGTACAGAAGTAGAATGTGGAATACATGATCAACTTGTCTGTATCAATATAAAGCAACATCACCACAATCGTAAGTTTGAACACCACATCCAAAATACTCATAAAAGCGAAAGTGGACATCTTTTCATGAGAAGTGATGCTTGCTCTGTATGGAGTCTGTGTGATGCCAAGGAAACTGGAGAAAAGCGTTAATTGATAGATGTAATTGGCAGCAAACATTCGGTCGGGATCTATAACCAACTTATAGTTAACGAACCAAAGACCTACAGTTTCGCCAAGAATCAACGTTACAAGGGCCAAAACAATATGAATCGTACCACAAGCAGAAAAAATATTTCTTAACTGTTTCATATCGCCCTTACCTAAGCCTACGGTAAGAAAGCGAGAGGTACCTTGACTCAGAAGGGAACTGAAATATGCTAAAAAGCCCATTACTCCACCAACTACATTCATCAATCCGTAGTCGTGGATACCAAGTGCATTAATCGTAACACGAGCTGTAAAGAGACCTATTACCAATGTAATGAGCATTCTCATATACAGATACAACGTGTTCTTTGCTATTCTTTTATCATTAGCTGAAATATCAGACATTACGTAAAATTAATTTTGAGATTTTCAATATAACGTGTCCTGCCAACATGCAGGATACAATGATTATAAAACTATGACAGAACCCAATGAATAGATTGCTGTCGAATTCGTTTGCCAACTTTTGGTACGAAACAAAACCACCAACCTCTGTTATTAAGTATATGAACAAATTGGCTGAAAGTATTTTATTGAGTATTGTATTCTTTATTTCCGGTAGATTCTTGACTATATAGAACAATGATACTGACATTGCGATAACAAGCGGATTAGAATAACCTAACAGAGGAAATATAAGTTTGGATAAACTTTTATGACCAGTGAACATGGAAATGTAGTATATACCAACAATACAAACGAACAAGGTTACAAAGGATATTACATATAAGCAGATTGGTTTTCCAACAAAGTAATTACCCCCCCCAACTTTGTCGTTTAGCATATCGTCCAAGTAGATAAACCATCAATAAGCCCATAAAGCTGCTACCGCAATTTGACAATAGCGCCAATATTCCAGCAGATGATAAAACAAACAATATGAGCAATGTTATTTTCTGCTGTTTTTGCGATAGATGATCAAAACCGACATTGAGTATAGGTGACAATATATATAGCAGAATGAAATTTGTCATAAACCACCATTTGTTAGTTGAAATGGGCAATAAACTTTCCATGAATTTTGTAATCTCAAATGGAGCGCCAACGCATATTGTTTTATAAAACCATGCGGAAATACTCACAATAAAACATCCCAACAATAACGAAAGTAGTTTCTTTAACTTAAAAGTTATACCATAATAACCAGAAATAAAAACAAAACAATATGTTGCAGGAACAAAAAGAGTCAGCAAAAAGCCATATAAGAAAAAACTATGCTGAACTGTGACTTCGTCACCGCCTAATTGCTTCAAATTGTAGCCATGAACCAATATATGCCAAAAAAAGATAAAGCACATCAATATGAAGCGCAAAATTTCAATATTGGTATTTCTGCATTTTGAATTCTGTTTATCTTCTGTAAATCGTTGTGTCATTTATTATTATTTATTTTATCATTTTCGATAATTTTGTTCACAATACATAATGTGTGACAATCTTTAAGTTCTATGAATACCCAGAGCATAGGATGGTGTTACTACAATGTTTGCTTTCGGATGTTTCTTTTGTATTTTCCAGCAAGCATAGGCGATACAAGGTGCAGTATTGCGAGCCTCAGGTTCTGCCAATATATTATCTACTGGCATATCAGGGATTTGTCCCTTGACAATACTGATATATTTCTCGTTTGTCACCACCCACATATTCTCTACAGGACAGATTGGCTTCAATCTATCTACTGTCAATAGAATAAGGGAACGTCCGACTCCCATTACATCAATAAATTGTTTTGGGTAGTCGGTGTTGACATTGGCCAAAAACGGCTTCCTATACCGCCGGCCATGATTATGATTTGGGTGTCGTTGTAATTGATCATAAATCTTTTTCCTTCATATCAAAGGGTTCGAAAACCGACATGGGCTTCCTTACCGTTATTCTAAAATCAACCCGTCCTTCTATACCATTATAGAAGGCTCCATCTTTTTCTCCAAGCCTCTCTTCCCTCAGGGACGAGAGGATGTAACCGCCCTCCGGTGCTCAGAACCGCTACGCTCTAAGGTTGGCGGACCATCAAAGGTCTTCGCCAGTTTTTGCGGGATGGGACCGCCTGGGAATAACGATACTATATGCCTAAATTTGATGCTTATTTACATAAGTCAGAGAAAAACAAAGACTGGTAATAAATATATTGTTATCTCCTCATTAACTTTGCTGCAAATTCAAAGAAATCTGCAACGGTCTTGAAATTATCAAACTGCTGGCAATACATACTGGCATAAGGTTCAGGGAACCTTTGTCGTATATCAGCCTTTATCATATTTGCCAAAACCTCCTTTGTGTAAGCTTTCAGCAATTCGTTGTATTGTTGTTCGGTCATAATATTATCTATTATTTCAACATCCTTGCTATATACATCGCCTCATTAACTACTATACACAACTACAAAGAACAGCATTTGGCAATACAGAAGCAAAGTATTCTTTGCTATTCTCTTGTTATTATCAGATGCTGGATTTGACATATTAAAAATTAGACAATCAATACTCAAATTATTGTATGGAAACAGCCCCTGTATCAATTGTTCTATTTGAACCATCTGCATAAAAAATATGCACCCTTGTCAGCTCCTTTGGAATACGCTTATAAACCTCAATGGGGAAAATGTGAACACTACCACAAAAACGACAATATCTCTTTAGCAAAACATTGAACTTATAGTATATTGGATTGTTTTCAAAAACTTTTTTAACAGCTTGTTTTCCCTCCTCTATACCTTCTTGAAGCTTATATGTTTGCGTTATCTTCTTTTTTTGCGTCACAGAAAGAGACAGCGAGCTATCAATATGACTTGTAACAACTGAGTCCAACTGACTCTTCAAAGAGGCAAGCTTTCCTGCTTCTAGCACAATGTTTGCACTCTCTTTGAATTCCGTTCCAGCCATTACCTTACACTCTTTTGTATATTCTAAGGAATACTCTTGCGTTTGCTCTGATGAAACTAAAGCTAACATTGTTTTCCACCCCTCCTCAAAAGTAAAGTTTTTATCCACCAATTCTACGGAACATATTGTATAACGATAAAACCAAGTTTGAGGCTTTAGAGGATTAAAAATATTCAACAATTGCTCTTCATTAGATTTTTTGACTATGCTAGCTTCGTATTGAGTGTAAGCTACCAAAACTTTTCCTGGAAGTTCGGATATATTTGATTTCTCCAAATAATCACTATAGCCTAATTTAGCAGCCTTCATGATGTCTAAGCGATCTGCTTCTCCCGTCAAAAGCACAGCTTTGATATTTGTATTAATTTGATGTATCTTTTTAAACAAATCCGTTCCATTCATATCCGGCATACGCTCATCCAAGACAACCACTTTTACAGTACCCGTCCTAACAACCTCCAAAACTTTTTCAAGGTTTGAGTAAGCTTCTGTACGGAAACTGTATTTTGTAGCTATAAGTTCTGAAAAAGTCTGAGCAGCCGCCAAATCATCGTCTACAACCAGTACTTCTACATTTTTATTCATAATTAATGTTTTATTTGATTGGTATCTCAAAATATACCCTATTATTCTGCTTATAACACTTTAGTTTGCCTAATTTTCTTGTAGACAACAGATGCCTTACGGTATATAACCCAAGTCCATAATGTTCTGGTTTACTAGAATAACCATCTACTTCCATCTTATCTATGTCAACATCATCAACATAGGTATTAGATATTTTGACAACACCTTTGCTTTCTATAAGTTCTATGGTTGCGTTTTCAGAAGAAGCAGTTACCGCATTAGAAAGTATAGGAAGCAACAAAGACATCATGAAATAATTACTATAGGAAGGATATGAGCTTTGAATGTTTGTGTTCAATACTAACTTTTTATGTTCTCGCTCCCTATATAATTCGAAAGTATCTTCAATCAACTCCCGCAATCCAAACTTATCATCACTTTTTGAGCAGAGATAGATTTCACGATAAGTTTCCAGAATGCCTTTACATATAGTAAGGCTCGTCTTAATTCTATCTATATAGTTAACGAGATTCTTATCAGCCTTCTTCTGGCTCAAGGTTTTACCTAAAAGCTCCACATTACCTTCTATACTTGCTAAAGGTGTTGCTATGAAATGGGTTATTTCTCGTATAAGCATTATGTTTGAATGAGCCGAATTATTTGCAGGCACTTTCATGTACGAAACATCCATGAGGGCATCAACCTTGGATGATAATTGTTGCAAGCACTCATACATTGTCCTGTCAAACTTAGGGGGTGTTTTTTTATCATCACTCACCACATTATGTATTCTAACACTATTGATTTCATTAAGCAAATAAGCTAAGTGAGCCTCTATCTTGTCATTTTGCTCTGCCAATCTCTCAGTAAGTTCTTCTATGCTTTTTCTCATTAAGACACTTCCAAATGAGTTTTCTACATTAACCGCTTGTGGTGAACTATTCTCTTTTGGTATCTCTACATAATTAATTTCCTTTCGTCTAAGCATTAATGCAAACAAAGCCAATATCACGGCAACAGGAAGCCATATAGAATAAAGAGATTCTGGCATCGTAAATGAAAAATGGCCCAAATAAGGCAAGTCGTGTTTTAGCCGCATATCTGTATGTGTAAACCACAAAGTTGCCAAAATTCCCAAAGTCAACAGTGTGCTTAACAGATAGTGAGGATTTCTCTTTACATGAAATATAAAAATTAAGAAAAGAGTTATTCCTATTATACCCTCAGCTATCCAAAAAGACAGACTTAGGGTATCTACGGGCAATACATTTCCTCCTACAACAGGTATCAATCCCAACAACAAAGCGGATAAAACCATTAAATAACTTGCATCACCAGCATCGTCATTCTCATCATTGAAAAAGGCGATATAAAAGATCATAGCTGGAGCTATAGCTATTATACACACAAGAACAAACAATATCCAAAAATATATAGTATCTATCATTTTTCTTTATTTAATCTCAAAACTATAATAACTTGTCTATCCTTCCAAACTACTTAACATTTTCAACAAACTTTCAGCTTCGGATTTCACCAGCATTGAGATTTCAGGAAGAGTATTATTGTAATAAAAAACTTTACCTCTTGGCAAGTCCAAAATACCTATCTTAACCTCATCTGTATCCACGCTATATGCCTCGCGCATCAGTTCAAGCAAAACATCAGCTTCATTTTTACTTATCTTTTTATCACCACTGCTAAAGAACAACTTTATTGCATAAGCTTGTTCTCTATAGGTAAAACAAAGCTCAGGAGCTACATTGACTCGTAAATCTTTATGCTTCCAAAACTTTTTGCTAAGAATCAATTTCTCTAATTTTCTTTTTTTCCAAAATTTCTTTAAGCCACCTATTTTTTGAGAATAATTGGCTCTTTTATCTTCGGAAACCCGGTCTAAGACAACATCCAGTTCTTCTGCCTTTCCTGAATGATTCAAAACATACTTAATGTGATTACGTAACATTGCCCAATAATCTGTTCCTATAGTATAGTCAGAATGCAAATCTCTATAAATTGATTTAACTGCATTATAGCGATGCATACCAGTTTTTGTGATAAAATTACAAAACTGACTTAATGTTATTACTACATTTGCCATAACTACTTATTACTTTAATAATTATACACTCTCTTTATTAAATTCTACAAACATTACTGATTTTCCAATATTATCATCATGATAAAGATGAACATCTGTAGTCCTGAATTGGGGCAACCTTCTCTTCAAACTCTCGCTCGCTGAAGATCTCGAAGAAGTAGCCACAAGAGTCGCGGAAGAGGCGTGGCTCTATAATGAGAACACCTTCTATTTCAGTTTTTACTATATTCATCGTATTATTTTTTGTTCTTTTTATAAGAAGTTCTAAAATCATCCCGTCCTTCTTTACCATTAAAAAAGGCTTTTTTCTACCTCTCCGTCTCTCCTGCAAGGAGAACTCCACTTTCTCCCAAAGCCCCCTCTTCCTCAGGAAGCGGGGATGTAACCGCCCTCTGGTGCTCGGAACCGCTACGCTATAAGGTTGGCGGACCATCAAAGGTCTGCGCCAGATATATGACAGAAAGATTCGTTTTCACTATGTCGTTGACGGCATTATAGCATACAATCACTACAGAAATCTTTGGTTGTATCATTCTTTATACTTATTTTTATTTTCTTGCCATAATCTTCCTAATTGTAAAGCCATTTGCGCAACATTTACTTTAGGCTTATCTATCTTAGGTAATTCGACATTGTGATTATCTCCAACTATATCTTCAAGTATCTGAGATTTTGTCAGAATTACGATGTGAGAGAAATCGACATTTTGCCTTTGAAAAAAACGTTGAACTTCTATACGATTTTGCTCGGACTCAACAATAACATACTTCAAATCAGTGTACTCAAATAGAACGCCATAAGTTCCTAATACGGAACTTCCATTGTTCTTGTTCTTATATTTTTCGTAATTGATATCATCTAGGAAATATGGATAATCACCAATTCCTTCAATAGTAGGTACCAAACGGATTTCCTTTTCGTCATAAAAACGATAATTCTCATAACGCTTTTTCAAAAGTGGTCCCTCAACAAACTTCATATACGAGAATGGATAAATCGCTTTTTCTATCAGGTCAACATTACCGCTATCGAATGCCTTCCCTAAATTATCGATTTGGTTTGTAAAGAACTCAGAATCTCTCAGACAATAGCACACAGGATTAAAGCCTTTCTCTACACCCCATTTGCGTGAAAAGCCAAGAGCATAATTACCATATGCCCATTTCCCTGCACCGAACTCAGACAAAGGCAAATCACAAAGACTTACCATTGGAAAGGCTATACCCTTCAAATGCTCGGATGCTAAAATATCTTCAAGACAATAAGAAAAATAAAGCTTCTTTGTTTTTAATATATTCATCAGACCTGGCTTTTTTGTCTGATGCCACAAAACATTTGAACTTAATCCCATAACAATTTCTATCCAAGTGTATATCACCAATACAGCGTCCCCACTATATTACAAGTAGTTACACCTATCAGTTTTTTGAAAAATGTTATTTTGTTCCTCATTGCAGTATCGCTCTGCACTTGTCGTCGCTCGAATGAGGAATTTTTAATTGTAAACCTATGCTTGGCTTATGGCTAAACATTACAACACACAAAATGATTCTGCTTCCCTCCTTATTAATATTGAACAGAGTTACAATATATCTTTCACAAACGGCAGTATTACCTGCCCCAGTTTGAAGACTTCGGTACTATATAGTTTAAGTACTTGATTTTCTTCTTCATACGTTGCTTTAGCATTCTGAATTGCTGTTTCTATCCTAACAGGATGTTTTCTGCTGTCAAATCCACCCGGTATTTGAGCATCAACAAATTCCTTTATCGAAGAATACTTATCTACCTCATTTTTCACAGGCTTTTCACTAAACCTATGATAATAAAGCCATATCTCAAAACTAGGATTACTCTGAGACACATACCAGGTTTCATTATCCAATCCATCATTCTGACTCTTACAGAAATTTCGCAAATCTGTAATTTTACTTCCCCATGAATCCGTATCTATCACAAACCACACATTGTCATGTTGGCTTACATCCAAAGTGTATTTCGGACTTCCATCAGAATTTATTCCAAATTCTTCCTGTGCAGCTTCCATCAATTTCTCCGGATCTGTCTTTCCGTCCTTGCTTGGTATTGGAATGATATTCACGTTGGAAGACAAGCCACAGAAAAAACTGAAATAATCAAACTCTCTTTTGTTTCCTTCACAATAGATGTATATCTTGCGAGAATCACGCAATGGTTCCTGGCGCTCATAACGTCTTGACCTTATCAAATATTTATTCTTCATCCCAGTGCAATGTTTTAAGATCGTTCATAAATGGTATTCCACCATATCTACCATTCAGATATCCATTCTCTACATTAGCCGTAGAATGAACAGTGAAATCACTCAGAGAATATAATTGCGTTGCACCAGATAGGTTTTTCTGGGCAAACCAGATTTCATCTGTACGAAGAACATCCTGATCAAGAAGACAGGTCTCGTGAGTAGAGAATATCAACTGACCATTCATCTTGTCATCCTTAGAAATTAAACGGATAAGTTCCTTTATGACAGAAGGATGAATACTACGTTCTATTTCGTCAATAACCACCACCTCGTTTTCCTTCAATATACTATGGAGCATCGGGATGTAATCCAATAGTCTCTTGGTACCATCAGACTCCATGCCTAAGCTAAATGGCACTTCATTTCCCTCACTATCCGCATGCGTCGTATTCAAAGTCTCTTCTATCACCTTTCCATCTTCCATCGTATAACTGACACGTTCTCCAAAATAAGGAGTCATTCTATCCAGGATAGCTCCGTCATTATGCTCCAAAGTCTCAAATATCTCCGCATTCTTCTCATTTCGCTCAATTTCCTTTTTCATTGGCAATATACCTTTTACGCCAGTAGAAAATGTAGCCATCAATGTATTGCCAAACTTCAATAGCTTGGCATCTTCTCCAAAGACATGAGCTATAGGAAATAAGATTTCATCAGCATTAACAACTGTCAATGTTTGTCTGAACCAATTGAAAGCTATTTTTGTTTCAGGAAACTCTTTATCATACTTATCTTGTAGCATTGTGAGAAGGACATCCTTTCTTCCTAGGAATTTCTCTGCTAACATATCTACAAAGAGCTGAGCCTTTGGATCCTTGCTATAGCCATCATAGAAATGAAGTTTTTCCTTACCATTGTCAAATTCTCGCTCAAAGATAGCCCTATCTTCATCAGCAGACAACGTTTCAGACAAACCTTCATAGAGGACACCTGATCCTTCAAAAGAAATCGTGTAAAAATATGTATGCTCAGCTGCAAGAAACTCTACGGCAAGTGAAGAACATCTATCTACACATGTTTTATCCAACTTAAACTTCAAACTATCAACAATAGAAGGAATGCTGCCATTTAATACCAAATTCTGCAAAAGTCCTAAAGCCTTTATCATATTAGACTTGCCTGCACCATTTGCACCATATAAAGCAGCCATCTTAAGATAAGCTATCTTGCCGATATATCGCTTATGCATAGGATGCCTTTGGCTCTTGTTGGTGAACATGTTAAATTCCACCTGATGGTTGAAAGAGTATAAATTATCTATGATAATACGTAAAATCATATTTTTTTAAAGCTTAAATAGTGAATATTCACTGCAAAGATAAGGATAAACATCCTAATAAGCAAAAAACACTGCTGTTGTCTATTAGGGAAGCGTTAATTTTTAACGCTTTTAACATCTTACAACTTGATATTTTGCCAAGTCAGTTTCTTTTGGTACGCAGATTGCACGGATAACACAGATTGTAGATCTATTCGTATATCACTAATACAGCGTCCCCACTATATTACAAGCAATGACCCCAATCAACTTTATGAAAAAAATTGGTTCCCCGTTGCAGTATCGCTCTGCACTTGTGTCGTCACTCGAATGAGGAAAATTGCATTTGTTAACCTATACTTGGTTTATGGCTAAACATTTCTATTGTTTCTCCAAATTCTGCCAATACTTTACCAAGGTTAGGATTGTCATTTCTGATGATTACAGCAGCAACATTGTCTATTCCATATTCATCTACCAAAATAAGGTGCACACCTATTAATCTTCACTAAATCTAATTGCTTCATTATTACAACACACAAAATGATTCTGCTTCCTTACCTGTTCTGCGACGATAGTCCTCACGCATACGCTTCTCCATTTGCGCTATGTATTCAGCCTTTCGCTCCCTCGAAGCCTTGAAACGACGCATAAAATCTGCTTTTTTTTCTTCTATGTTCATATTTAACCTCCTTATAATTAAACTTTGCATACAAAGATATACTTTTTCTGTGATACTTCCAAATGTTTTTCGGAAAAAGTTATTTTCCTCAATGCAAGCTAAAGGTACTTTTGCTCTGCTGTCATCAATTTGCTCAGAACGAATGCTTATGGGATAACTTCTTTAACTCCCCATAAAGATAACTTCTGAACTCCATCCCTGAATCGGAATCATCTATCCCAGACTTGAGTCATCAGGCGGCGGAAGGCGGCCAGATAGCCGCCTTCGAACAGGGGATCGTCGCCGGGATTGGCTGCCTGATTGTCGGCCTCCAAGGCGTCGAGGATTTCGCAGATTTTCTCAAATTTCTGGCGGTCCGTCGATACGGTCTTGAGGGTATGACGGGTGAGCAGATAGGCCTGCGCCAACTCTAAAACTTTTCCGTCTTAGACTCGCTTAATTGTCTTCGGACGGACATGGTCTTCCTTACGTCGCCTATCGAATCCGGGCTTTTCTGCGTGCAAAACATGCCCGAAAAGACGTTAAGATTTGTAAAATGCTTGATATAAGCCATAATTTTTGTTAATTTTATACTCTACATGTAGAACATATAGATTTTGGTTATTTATGTATTTAATTTTATCTTTGTCATCGGTTACAATCTACCTGTCTAAGCATACTTCCTATTGGAAAACTCCCTATATAAAGAGCGTTCACCTTTCGGACTTTTGCTGCACCAAGGGTTCACCGTTTCACGCCTTTTGTGGCGTTTTTGTGAATACCTGTG
>OKRS01000433.1_pt1 | contig 32475 bp, 10 predicted proteins | sample 1601191 | NCBI WGS metagenome assembly OKRS01 (sample SAMEA3541509, study PRJEB24748) | human gut metagenome | biome: human gut; feature: human-associated habitat; material: faeces | place: China | collected 2012
GTTGCTCAGGTACTTATAAATAAAGTTAAATCAAAGTGTTGCGGAATTAAGGATAAACATTTTACTTATGAAAAAGTATTTAATTTTTGCAGCTTCAGCATTGGCTCTCGCCAGCTGCTCAAGCGACGACTTCCTCGGAGAGAATCCAGGAAACGTACAGAATGCTACGACTGCTATCAACTTTGGTGGTGAGGCAGGAAAGATTACACGTGGTACAAAGAACGAGGGAACCCCAGCAGAAATGCTCGCTGGACAGTTTAAGGTGTATGGTGTGAAGATTACTAACGGCACAATATCTCATAATGTATTCCCTGATTATTATGTTTGGGATGTTGCAGATAAGAACACTACCTCAAACACAAGTGGTTGGGAGTATGTAGGTGCAAACGGTGCTTCAAACCTTGGTACTGGTAAAATCACATTAACTAAAGATCAGACTATTAAGTATTGGGACTACTCAGCTACAGAGTATCGCTTCGTTGCTGGTTCACCTATTGAAGCCTTTGATTACCAAACATCTACGGATAAGACTACAGGTACACATATTACAGAAGTTAAAGTAACAGGTCTCGCAGGTCATATCGAAGCCAACAACACAACAACAGCACTCAAAACAGATCCTGTATATATAGCAGATCCTGTAAAGGTTGTAAAGGACAATTACAAATATCCAGTAACCTTTTCTTTCAAGCGTCATCAGTCAATGGTTCGTGTAGGTCTTTATGAGACTATCCCTGGATATTCTATTACTGACATAAAATTCTATGCTTACGATACCAATGGCACCACTCTCAAAGCTTCTGATGACAATAACGTTATCCTTACTTCTGCTACAACCGGCTACTTTGTAGGTGGAAGCAATCTCACAGGTACTGTAACTTATACTGGTTGGGATACAACTCCTTCATACACCTTCAAATATGACGACGATACTAATCTTACAAAGAGCAAAAACTGGTATGCTGGTAAATTTACTCCAAATCCCAAATTGGCTACAACATCATCAGAAACCGATGTTGCTACACTCTATGGTACCGACAAAGATATGTCTGAAACAGGCTACTTCACAGTATTGCCAACTCCTACGGCAACAGACGCTTCACCTATCTTGATTAAGTGTGACTACACTCTTACAGATTTTAACACTGGCGAGACTATCAAGGTTACTGGTGCAACAGCTGCTATCCCTGCAGCATTCAGCAAATGGGAAGCAAACACTCGCTATACATACCTTTTCAAGATTTCACAGAACACTAATGGTACAACTGGTGATCCTGATGATCCTGCAGGTCTCTACCCTATTACATTCGATGCTTTTGTTACTGATATGACTGATAAGACACATGGTACTATCACAACAGTTACAACTCCTTCTATCACAACTTATCAGGCAGGTTCTGTAACTGATAATGGTATTGAGTATAAATCAGGTACAGCAATTGATGTAACTGTAACAGATGCCAATGGTAATGTACAGACTTTGACAGCAGGTGGCTCAAATGTAGGTAGCGTAGCTGTTTATAAGTTTACAAAAGCTATTACCGAAGCTGAGATACAAGTTAAGGGTACAACAAGTGCAACAGCTGAAACAGGTGAAGTAACAGGCAACATGTTTACATTCACACCAGCTACAGAAGGCTACTACGCTATCCAGTACTTGACTACAGCAGCAACAGCTAAAACTCCAGCAGCATACGCCTATAAGGTGGTATATGTAAAAGCTGCGACAAAATAACAAAGTAAAAATATACTGAACTATCGTAAATAAGCCCCACATGCCTTTAAAGGGAAGAAGGGCTGAAGTTCAAAAGATGACAACCGGACGGGGAAATTCTCCCCGTCCGGTTCCTATGTTAAAAAACACAACGAAAAAAGACATGCAAAACTTCCGCATCTTGTCATTTTTTATCTCGGCTTTATGCCTTTTATCCTGCTCCTCAGAACAGGATAAACCAGAGACACCAGAGCCTAAGCCAAACGTGGGAATCGCATTCGGCGGTGCCAACGGTACATGGCAGGATGCACACACAACGCGTACCACAAACACCGGCCTCGAAACACTTTTCACTTCGTTCCGCGTCTGGGGATATAAGACCACATCAGACGTTTCCGCCTTATCGTCGTCACAAATTGTGATGGACGGCTATAAGGTTATTTTCACTCAGGGCAGCGCGGGCAACACCGCCTCCAACACTGCCGACTGGGAATACGTGGGCATCGAGAACCCGATGCTCTCCATTCCGCAAACCATAAAATACTGGGACCATTCAGCCACCAGCTATCGCTTCTTCGCTTACAGTCCCTTCCGTTCCGACGTCACCGTCACCACCCCATCCACCGCTGACCCCAACGTCAGCCTTTCCTTTCCCTTTGAATATTCCGATGCTGCCAAAGCCACATCGTCACCATACGCCAGCCGTCTCTGGCTTTCCACCCCCTCCTCCGACGGCACATCAGCCTCATCGTCCGCTTACGGATCATGCGTGACGCTCACCTTCGCCCCCATCATCGCCAAGGTGCGCTTCCGCTTTACTTATCCTAACGGCACGAAGAGCGTCACAATGAGAAACATACAGTTCAGCGACAGCCGCTTCCTTGACGACCCATCCAAGGCAGACACCCCTCTCCGTGGCACCATCACAGCCTCCTATCCCCTCACCGGCATACCGTCGAGCCAGCAGCCCGTCATCACGATGGCGCCCGCATCAACCGATGCCACTGGTAAGATTCTCCTCACCGTCCCCTACGAGGAGCCGTCGGACGCTGTCCACATCCTCAAAGACCCCACCCTCTACCAGAAATGGTATTACGTGCCGCCTCTCGCCAACATCCCCTACGAGCAGGGCGCTTACACCATAACCGTCAACATCAGCGGCAAGAAAGTGTCTGCCACTGTTCCAGCGCAGTATATGCGGTGGAAAGCTGGCTGCCAATACACCTACATCTTCAAGTTGTCTGACGTTGGCGACAACATCACCTTCGCCGACCTGCAAGTGGAGCAATGGCTCCCCGGTGCCGAAATCAAGAACGACGGCAACGGCACGCAGGAATGGTAAAAACATATATATAATACAAGCATGAAGCATCTAAGTTCCATAGCAGCTATTATCTCCCTCGCAAGTCTCAGTGCTTGCGATTCTTCCGACATGCCCATTCAGCATGCCGACAGCTACGGCTACATCACCTTCTCCGCACAGTCGCAGAAGATTCTCACACGCACCAATCCATACGAAGCATACAATCCGCAACGCCATCCTGCAACGATGGGCATCTTCGGCTATCAGGACAACGACGCCGCCAACCCTATCTTCCGCAACGAGACTGCCACGTACAATGCCTCCACGCAGAGTTGGCCTACGGCTACACAGAAGCGATGGGCTGATTATCCCAACGCCTCATCGTTCAGCTTCTTTGCATACATGCCTCATACAGAAGGGGCAACGCTGAAAAGGACTCTCAACGGCACCGGCATTCTCTCCTTCCCTTTCTCCATGGAGAACGCCACATCGCCCGTAATCTTCGACACGAAGGCAGCACCCATCATCTGCACTCTCCCCATCAGCAAGGGAGCGATAACCACGGAGAATGAAGACCGCGTCATCAATCTGAAGTTCGACCAGACCCTTACCGGCTACAGCCTGTCATTCAGACTCGACGCTAAGATGAACGCCATCCGACATTTCCGCATCCATCGCGTTACGCTCTCCGGCAATCTCGCCACCTCGTGCACCATCACACGATCTTACACGTGGAACAACGCCTCTAACAACTGGAACGCTTCAGACATAGGATGGTCTGACATCCAACGCGCACCGTTCGTCGATACGCCCATCCCTTACAAGGGCTATGACAGCGAGGCATACGACGATGCCACGCAGACTGCCATCGTCACCTCTGAGGGCTATACACAATGGGGCTCTGACTTCTTCACCATTCCCGACGCTGACTTCACTCCCAAAATAAAAGTGACGTACGACGTGGAGCTGATAGCCGAGGACGGCAAGACGATGGTGACACGAAAGAACGCCACCTCAGTGATAACCCTTAACAAGGAAAACTTCGGCAACCTCACAACGGGCAAGACAGCAATGATAAACCCCATCCGCATCCTCATACAGCCACGCTATCTGTATGTGCTGGCAGACCAGGATGCCTATACAGGACATCTGCTGATAGATTGATTTTAGGACATAGCAAACAGTTAAAAACTTCAATATAAGTACTTGAAAATGAACTTACATTTCTCAAATTGCATATATCGTAAACTACTCTTCTTACTCACCTTCCTGCTTGTCAGCGCCCAGATGGTGTTGGCACAGCAGGACTCCACTGTCGACACCGAGCCTAAAGTGTATGGCAACGTCTATGACGGCACGCCATACTATGCCGAGAGCTATGAGTCAGGCGACGGATCGAAGGACAATCCGTACCTTATCGGCAACGACATGCAGCTGGCCAAGCTTGCACACGACGTCAACAACGGTGAATCTTTCTCAGGCAAATACTTCAAGCTTACTAAGGACATCGACCTTAGCAAGGCGTTGTGGACTCCTATCGGTGTTACCAACCCAAGCACAAAAAGATTTTTCAACGGTAAGCTTGACGGCGACGGACACACCATCAGCAACATGCACATCGTCTGGACTTATGATTCGGGCACGGAGATATCGCTGGGTCTTTTCTCAAGACTAAGTGGCACAGCTGCTAATGAGACCGCATTCGCCACTGTCACCAACCTTACTGTCAACAACGCACGCATCGAGAAGAAGGCAGGACACACGCCCAAAGTCACCGGTACCATAAAGATTGGTATCATCGCTGCCGACCTTACCCAAAACGCCGAGATAAGCAACATCATCATCCGCAACTCCATCATTACGGACAATGAAGAGGCTTATGCATTGAAGAACAAGTTAAGAATAGGCGGTATCGTAGGCTACCTGGATGCCTTCAAGTATTTCAGAATTTACAACATCTCTGCCGACACTAAGATTGATATGCTTTCTGCCGCAACGCTCAATGGTGTTGACGGACAAGCTTCTGTATCAGGCGGTATTGGTGCGGCAAGTAACTTGCAGCCACAAGGCGCACTTAGCGTCTGGCCTACAAACATATACGTACATAGCACAAAGATAAAGACAAATGCCAATAGTGCGAAATGCATTAGAGGTAGTGTTGTCTCATTTATAGGTAAGGACAATTTCTCCAATTCGGTGAAAAACACATGGTATTTCACGTCCACTAACACTGTGTCGGGTACCAACACCTTTAATTATGGTACGGAGAAGGAACCCACGTCGTTCGGCAAAACATTCACCGAAATAGCCAACGCTTACATCAACGACAAGAAACTCGACCGCAAGACTTGGGCTTACTCCGCCACGTCCAACAGTTTCGCATTCAGCTCCATAGCTCTGAAGATGGAGCGTGGCAAGGAGGACGTGCTCACCGTCGTTGACGAGGAGGGCAATGCCATGAAGGACGTTTACGACTGGTATGTGTCGCACGGCAATGCCGATCCGGTGAAGGTAAATACCGACAAGCTCAATCCCTTCACCCTACAACGTCAGACATACGCACAGTCTGTGTATGCCACCGACGGCAACTCCACCACCAACACAGTCATCGTAAACCCCATCACGCTTTCGGCAAGTCTTACGACAAGCAAGAGCGATTTCACCGTCAACGTCACCAACGACTCCGAGGAACATCTCTCCAACGACGAGCTGGGGCTGGACATCACCTACGAATGGTATAACGGTACGGAACGCCTTACCTCTATCCCCACTTCGCAGAACATCGTAACGCGCCCTACGGACAGTTCCAAAGGACGCAAGTATTACTGTAAGGTTACGGTAAAGAGCGGCTCATCAGTATTGCTTGAGAAATACGTGAATGTTTCGGTCGTGGTTTATCTCTGCCCCGCCGGTGTAACCACGTCTGACGGCAAGACATACGCCAAAGGAACAGACAATCTTGCGGACGACTCTTGGGGCTACTCTCCTGACAAGCCCATGCTTACATGGAAGGGAGCTTACAGCAAGCTGTCAGCCAAAGGTTCGTGGGACGAGAACACCATCGTCCTTATGGGCACCAGTTCTTCTACTGACACCCAAAACGGTTTCTGCCTAACTAAAAACTATAAAGGCGAGAACCTTCTTACCTACAACGACTGGGCAAATGCAAAGCGCAACAATCCCCAGCTCTTCCGCAATACCACCATCACGGGCATGTGGGACAAGGACTACAAAGGCAGTATAGAGATAAAGGGAGCGTCAAGAGGTCTGCCCATCTGGGGAGACACCCGCTTCGAGAACCTTACCTTCGCCATGAACGGCGGCGACAACTATAAAATCATCTACTGCCAGTATAACAACATCCGCATGGATGAGGGCATCCGCATGACGGGATTCAGCCATAACTCACCCGACTACGGCACCATCGACGGTGCCGTAACCAACGCCCTGCACATCTTCGGCGGCATCAACAACGACGGTCGCTTCTATCCGCTCAACAATCCGGACAGCATCGCAGCCTATAATGCTTCCATGCCTCATGGCAAGGAGGGATTCAGCATCAGCGTCAAGTCCGGATTCTATTCCTGTATCAGTGCCGGAGGTCGTCAGTCGGTTAGAAAAGAAGAAGACGGCGCACCTGCCAAGCAGAACGGCATCATGGGCACACCCCAACAGCCCATAAAGTGTACCATCGACATCGACATTGACCGTACATGGAACGACCTCCACAACGAGCAACGTATGGTGACGATGAACGACAGCACAAAGAGGCTGAGCACCAACGACTATGACGCCGGCGTCATCCTTGCCGGCAACCACGAGGGTGCCATGTATGCCGACGTCGACATCATCATCAGAAGCGGCAAGGTGGCTCGTGTTGTCAACGGCACATTAGGTGCTCAGACCGAACTGACTCTGCCTTACGATGACAAGACATACAACGTACCTTGCAATACGTTCATGGGAAGAGCCAACATCACGCTCGACCCTTCGTCGTCCGTAAACAACAAGGACGAATACACCGACAAGCGTGTCATCGTAACCGAGCTTTACGGTGGCAGTACCGGTCGTGGACATACGGGCAACGTTGTGGTCAACAATCCCTTCTACGGCATCAGCACCGTCACCATCAACGGCGGCACCTTCGAGATTCTGCCTGAGGACAACGACAAGAAGGACAACATCCTCTGCGGCATCTTCGGAGCCGGTGCGGGCGGTATGAACGGCATCGGATATGGCGACGACGCTGCCGACACCCACACGCCAGACGATCGCATTCCGTACTGGAACGACTCTAAGAACGTGATGCTCTACGGACCGTACGCCACAGCCAAAGACCGTCTGGTAAGCTATCATTGCTACAATGCTGACACTCAGGACTTCACCGAGGTAAGTCCTACGGACACACGTTCCGTCATTGTCATCAATGGCGGCGAGTTCGGTTACGCTTCCGCTCCCATCGACGGCATCTACGGCGGCGGCAGCGGCTTTATGAGCAAGAGTCTGTGGACCAAGAGCGCAGCCACACCGAGCCAGTACGGCGGCAACGTGTATGGCAGCGGCAATGAGGCTGACATCGTAACGTCGCTTACCATCAATGGCGGCGAGTTTTATTGCCAGAAGGGAGTGTTCGCAGGCGGACGCGGCACCGACTATTTCTTCTCTACGAACGCTTACGGCGGCAAAAACAGCAACTATAAGGAGCTGGGCAAGACCTACGGCAACGTGAAGCTGACCATTAATGGCGGCATCTTCCATTGCCCCGTATTCGGCGGCGGTTACGGCGTGGCTGACGCCAAGCAGCTTGGCTCTACCAACATTATTGAGACCCTCTCACGTATGGCTCGTGTCTATGGCAAGTCTGACGTCAACATTCTGGGCGGCGTATTCTTTGACAATGTATACGGTGGCGGCGACATGGCTGTGGTGGAGAACCGCGGCGGCGATGCCACCAACGTCGTCATCGGCAACGACGCTGACATCCGCGGCTCCGTGTTCGCTGGAGGCAACGGTCGTCGCTGTCGTCCTAAAGCACAGCCGTTCGCCACGGACGACAATATGACGCAGCGTCCTGACTCGGTGGGTCTGGTGATTGGCAATGCCAGCGTCAGCCTCATCGGGTCAGCCGAACAGGCACCTTACGTGTATGGCGACATTTTCGGTGGCGGCAATCTGGCTCAGGTCAGCGCCAACACAAACGTAAGCGTCTTCGCTGGCAACATGGCTGGTCAGATTTTCGGCGGCGGCAACGGCTACATCAACGGCAACACCATCACCTATGCCGACGTTCTCGGCAACACCAACGTTATGCTGGCGCAGGACGAAGGCAGTATGAGCGGCGAGGGCGGACACAATGAGAATAACGAGTTCTCAATCAATGTGATATGGAACCGCAAGTGGGATTCTGTCAAAAACCTCTTCTACGTCTGGGACGCTAACATCAATGACCCCTCTGACGAGCCTTCCATTGAGGGAGCCGTGTATAAGAAAGACGAGTTCTTTGCCAACGGCAAGTTCCTCAATCCTCATAACATCTACGGCGGAGGCAACCTTGCCTGCAACGTAGCAGGAAAAGCCACCGTTCTCGTACAGAAGGGAACGACTCCCTACGATCTGCTCACGACAGACGAATGGAAGCAGGCTTATACGGACAACGACAATCCTCACTTCAGCGTATTCGGCGGCGGTTACGGCGCTCTGACGAAGGTCGGAAGCACAGATGTTACCGTCAACGTAGACGGCGATTACGGAAAATACGACACGGAGGTGGACGATAATTATCAAATGGCGCCACCTAAGATTTCCGAAAGTGGCACTTTCGCCACTCACTCCGAACGAAGTAAGCATTCACATCGAACGTCACGAACACTCACTTCGAACGAAGTAAGCACTCACGCCGAACGAAGCACAACAACTATATTGCCGGTTTTCGACAACTCTATGGGCATCCCTAACTTTACAGTATGGGGTGTTTTGGGAGGCGGTTATGCAGGTAAGGTGGCTGACAGCACCAAGGTGACGGTGGACGGCAAGACCTTCGTCCATCGTGTGTTCGGCGGTGGCTTCGGCGACCCAGCCTCCACCGAGGACAACACCACGGGACAGATTGGCGGCAAGACGGAGGTGTATTTGTGCGGCGCACGCATACACGGCGACGTGTTCGGCGGTGGCGCCGGTCTGAAACCCACGACTCCTTCTTCCGACCACTTCGTCAATGTGGCTCGCGTCGTCGGCACCACCAAGGTGGACATCTCTGACGATGCCAAGATTTACGGCAATGTGTATGGCGGTGGCGACAACGCCAACGTGGGCGAGTATGTGTCTGCAAAGCCTTCCACATATTACTCTACAGACTCGCTTCGCAGCATCACAACTCTCAATCAGACCGACGGATCCTTCATAAGCTACGAGGCTGTGGGCTACCGTTCGTTCGTCAATATCTCAGGCGGCACTGTCTTCGGCGAAGTGTATGGCGGCGGCAAGGGTCTGACGAAAGCAGAGGCTGACCATTATTATAATGTAGGACGCATCAACGGCAATACGCTCGTACACATCACCGACAGCAAGCCCGGCAACGATACTGACAAGGACAACATCGTGCCCTACGTATGGAGCAACGTCTACGGCGGCTGTGCCTACGGCACGGTGGACGGCAATACACTCGTACACGTCGAGGGCGGCATGCTCGGCAACAGCGTCTTCGGCGGCGGATATGGCGACGTACTCATTGACAACGAAGAGAATCCTGCGGACGAGGTGCTCGGACGTAAGGACACAGCTGGCGAGGGCACCTACGCCAACATCCTCGGCAACACGAAGGTGCAGATGGACGGCGGCACGTGGATATGGAACCGCAAGGCAGACCAGAAAGGCAACATCACCACATGGACCTCGGCAGACGCTGACAGCAAGCGCGTATGCAACAACAAAGAAGAGTTTATGCGTCTCGTCCTTACTATGGTTGCTGCCCAATCGCTTGACAGCATAACCGATACTGCAACCAAAGAGGTAATAAACCGAATCAGGAACGACAAGAACACGAGTCTCTTCTTCGATTTGGACAACCGCATGTTCGCCAACAACCATAACATCTTCGGCGGCGGCAACCGTGCCTGCAAGGTGGGCACCACGGGAGACAACAACACTGGCAAGGCCGTGGTCATCGTCAATCATTCGCCCCTTGAAGACCTTAAGGACTCGAAGGGAAAGACCATAAGCTTGTTCGACATCACTTCGCTTCAAGGCATGTGCTGGTACTTATGCTGTTCGGATGCCTCACGCCCGCAGTTCTCTGTGTTCGGTGCAGGATATGGCGCCAACACAGAGGTGGGCAAGACGGAGGTTTATGCACAGCCCGGAACAAAGGTTGACGACGAAGGCGTTCTGACCATAGACGGCATCAAGTATCGCTATCTCTGTCAGAACAAGGACTTTCAGACATATCTGAATTTAGAGTTTTCCATGGTTAACGACTTCCAGAAAGTGTCGAAGGAAGAAAAGATGCTCTATTACGGCAGCTATGACGGCAGCGACGACGACCCAGACACGTTCCGCCGTTACCATGCCAGTCGTCTGGCATGGATGACAGGCGCAAGCGGACTGACACTGCTTCAGATAAACGGCGGTGGCTTTGCCGGCTATGTCAGCGGCGACACATACGTTGAGACCGACTGCCAGCTCACAGCGCATGACATCTACGGAGCCGGACTGGGCGCCCTTCCTTACGGCGACTATAAAGACGGCAGCGCCTACGACTTCGGTAAGGTGAAGGGCAAGTCCAAGGTTTTCGTCAAGGCTGGCACCATCGAAGGCAACATCTATGGAGGCGGAGCCGGCGTAGAGTCGGCATGGAAGAACGGCACTTACGTCGACTTCCCAAATATGGCTCGCGTGGAGAAGACGGAGGTGCATATTTACGGCAAGATGTTCACTTACAAGAACACGAACAGCCGCATTGACCGTACGTTGGTGCTCGGCAGCGTGTATGGCGGTGGCGACGTGGCTAACGTAGGATCCAAGGAGGCAGCCCCAGCCACGTTCTCACGCGACAACTACGCCAATCCCTCCAATCGCACCACCCTGGTAAACATCCGTGGCGGCTCTATCATGGACGGCGTGTTCGCAGGAGGCAAGGGACGTATCGCCTCGGAGTGTGCAGACTATAAGACATTGGGCGGCATCTACGGCAACACCTGCCTCATCATTGACCGTCCCGTCATGCACTATCCTTACTGGGACGACACGAAGAAGCAATCTCTCTCGCCCTCGGACGATGCCAACATGGCTCATCCTGCGGACGATAACAACAGGGATGTCTATTCCTTTTTCATGGAGCGCATCTACGGTGGCTGTCAGAACGGCACCGTCTATGGCAACACTCTACTGACACTCTACTACGGTTCCATCGGACATGGCATCTATGGAGGCGGCTTAGGCAGCTCCAGCACCGCCGACGTGGAGGGCAAGAGCGTGCTCACCACCACGTCAGCCGACGTAACGGGCAACACCAACGTGTTCATCCTCGGCGGCGAAGCCCTTATCCATTCGTACTGGCGACCACGTACCCGCTCATGGGAACCTGCCAGCATCATCGACGGTGTGACTTACTCTCCGCAGTATGACCATGAGAAGCTGAAGTTTAAGATCAATCATAACATCTACGCCGGCGGCAACGTGGCATGTAAGGTGAACGGCAATACTTACCTTACCATGACGAAGAGTCTGCTCCACGACTACACCGAGCTGGTATCGGGAAGAAACGACAAAAACTTCTTTGAGAGCAACGAGTGGAGAGAGATTTACGAGAAGGTGGGCTCGCCACACTTCTGCGTCTTCGGCGGCGGCTATGGCGACAGTGCCATCGTCGTAGGCGATACTTACGTGAACGTGGATATGGGGAGTCGCGGAAGCAACCACAGCGGCATGGGCTTCGTAGAGGGTGAAGAATACAAGCACTTCCTTAGCGGCTATGCGGTTATGGACATCATTGGTGGCGGCTATTCGGGCAAGGTCCTTGGCGACACGCACATCGTAGGCTCAGGTGGCTTGTTCTGCCGTCGTATGTTCGGCGGTGGCTCGTACAGCTCCGTGCGCTCCACGGACGTGGAGATCAAGGCTGTGGACTGCCATGACGTCTTCGGCGGCGGCTTTATGGGCGACGTGCTTAAGGCCACCACGGTGCGCATAGGCACCAATACGCCCGACGCCACGTCGGCGTTAAACAATTCGGACATCTACATCCACGGCAACATATACGGCGGCAATGACGTGTCGGGATACGTGAACGTGGTGCTCAACAAGGACGGCTACTTCAAGGACAACGGTGGCACGGGCACTAACATCCAAATATTCGGCGGCCACATCTATGGCGACGTTTACGGTGCCGGCAACGGCAATTATCTGTATGCCAACGACCGCAACGGCAACAAGAAGGTGACGGTCAACGAATATTATCCGCTCAATCCTGACGACCCCAAGTCAGAGACCGTACCGTTGGTCTATACTGTGCCGATGCGAAGCACCATGCCTTCGCTCAGAGCAGCCACCGACGCGGTGAAGATTGTGAACATCAATTCGTGGCGTCCGCTTACCAACAGGGTGAGCATCCACATCAACGGCACATCCGCCACGGACACCATCCGCATTGACGGCAACGTGTATGGCGGCGGCAATTCTGCCACCGTGCAGAAGGTATTGGCTCCGGACGATGAGCAACTGGAAGATTCGGACGTAATAGTCGGCGACGTGAGCGTCAACATAGGCAGTCATGTCCGCATCGGTGGCGTGTTTATGGGATGCAACGGCGACGACATGTTCGTAACGTCGGAGGACAACGACTACATGAACATGTTCCAGAAGCTCAACGGCGACGTGGACGACCACTCGAAGGAGCTGAACCTTGCCGACTCCATCGACTGGACCAACGACCCTGCCAACATGAACATCAGCACCGTGTATCTGCCGACGGAAAACAGCAAGCGTCCTCTTGTCTATCCGCACCTCATCGACCTCTACTTCCAACCCGTAGAGACAGATATCCAGGGCAGCCTGACATGGAACGGAAGCGTGGACGGCAAGGGTCTTGAGGACTGCATCATCGGCACGTTCTGCTGCGGCGGCAACCGTGGCAACATGAACGTCATGCCTTTGACAGCGGCTGACAACGACCGCAAGATAGGCAACGTGGTGGACTATTACTTCCCCGAAGGTCTGACCATCACGGAGAAGATAGTGGGCGGATGTAACAACGCCAACTATGACTATAAGGGCAAGGCGTTCCATGAGGGCGGTTATCTGCTCGGCATCGCACACTCCATCTATCCCTTCATCAACCTCACCATCCGCAACCGCTTCCAGCCTAAGGAGAAAGACGGAGCGTACGTGGGCGGCAATGTGTATGGCGGCTGCTTCAAGAGCGGCACCATCAGAGGCGACGTCACCATCAATATGCAGACTGACATGCTGGCTGGCAAGGAGAAGAAGAAGCTGGAGAAGTCGAACGAACTGCTCATAAAGGATTCGGAATATTCTTCGCTCAACGTGTACGGCGCTGGCTATGGCATGGAGAGCTACGTATATGGCAACACCGAGATAAGTTTCGGCGATGACGTGAAGTGCTCTGACCCACAGATGGACGGAGGCAAGTTCCTGCCGTGCGGCGTATCAGCCAACTTCGTATACGGCGGCGGTCAGCAGGGCAATGTCATCGGCATCACCAACGTGGACATCCTCAACGGCCATGTCTTCCGTGCCGTTACGGGAGGATCGTATTCGGGCTACGTGTTCGGTTCCACTCAGGTGAAGGTGGGCTATCCTACCTACTATCATGTCAACTCAAACAACAATGTCAGCGGCAGATACGTGCTCAAACGCACCGACCAGAAGAACCTTCTTCTGGAGAACAACAACGGCACGGAGAAGACTCCCACCATCAAGCAGAACATCTGGCTGCTTACGGACGAACTGGTGTCGCAGGGCACATACGAGGACATCGTAGCCATTGACAACGGCAAGCGCGACACGATAACCGAAGCCAACAAGGACCGCTACTTCACGAAAGTCACTCCAGAAGAACCGTCTGTAGGATGGGACAACGTGCATATCAACATTGATGAAGCTGTGTATGGCGGTGGATATTCCATCGCCCAGGGATCGTCTGTCCTTGCCAACAACACCACGGTGCTGAAGTTCACTGACGTGTTTAACGCAGACAAATCCTTCACCACCGACGAAGACCTCGAAGAACTGAAGGGGCTGCCGGGAGGTTCGACGGCTGGCTTCGGCGGCAACACGCTCATCGTCATCGGTGACAACAAGGACTATGAGCACATAACCATCTCACGTCAGGAGATGAAGGCGGTGACATTGCCTGAGGGCACAGACCTCTACGGCTATTACTATAAGCATTACGACAACGACGAGGCAGTGGCTAACGACGTATATACGTATCGCTACATATCGTTGCAGGACAAGTATTTCTATAAAGGTGGCAGTACGCCTCCCGCCGGACTTAACGGCATCCGTGAGAACGTCTTCTACGAGTATGACAGCGAGGGAGGCATCTTCGGCGACGGCCACCTCTCGTATGCGCAGGGATTCCGTAGCGCCGACGTGACGGGATATGGCTTTGCAGAACACACCATCGACAATCCGAAGATTCTGAATACGTTCCAGCGTCTGGACATCATACGCTTAGAGGACAACTGCTTCTCGCTGCCCGGCGCACGCGACTATACCGTCAACGAGATAAACAAGACGCCCTACTCCATCTCTCGTGTGGGCGAGATAAAGATGGTGGCTGACAACATCCGTCTGGACAGCAACGGCAACTTGGAGGCAAAGACTGACAACAACGACGCATTTACGTACAGCACCAAGGCTCGCAACTACATGGGATTCTCCAACAACATACATTATGTGGGTGCCGTAACGTCAAACGTCAGCTTCGATAAGGAGATGTGGCACAACCGCAAGGGAGAGCTTGCCTATGCCACCAACGAGGAGGACAAGGCGTTCGCGGGAATGTCTTATCAGGATGTGAAGCAGAAATACATCGACGACTATCATGAGAATAAGGACAAGCAGGACGCTGACGACCCGTTGGGCGAGTTCCAGAAGCGCAACGACGGTACGGCGAAGAACATGATCGGCATCGCCTCGGGCTACGCCATGAAGATTCAGCTCTGCCAGGACACTTACGACGAGGACTATAAGAAGGTGGTGGAGAAAGAACATTACGGTCCCATCTATGGCGTAGTGGAGATGAATCTGATAAACGTCCGTCTGGATGAGGGTGGCGGCTATGTGTATGCCGACAACAATCACAAGCGTCATGAGGGCGATTCGCACAAGGAGGACTTCCTCGAAACCACGGGCAACTTCGTCTTCCCATATCACGAGGGACGCTACATCGTGGACGACTGTTTCCCGACGGGCTATTATTCTGCTAAGAATGTGGAGGACGTCAAGGTGCACTACTGGTATGTAACGGGTTATCACTATTATAATGTGAACATAACGGGCTACACTTACCAGTCGTCGAAGGACCATCCGCTCGAGTTCGACAGCGACAACAAGGACGGTCTGACTGTGCTCTCGGGTCTGAAGAGCGGACAGAAGGTGCGCATCCAGACATGGAAGATGCGCAGCGGACACCCGGAGGACAAGGACGAGTACTCGAGCGACCTCGAATATCGTAACTACCTTACGGGCAACGAGACGGACGAGACTGACCGTAACCATTACTCGGACAAGGTGACGGACGGCTATCGCCTTTATGTTGGTGGCGCTGCCACCAACTCGTTCAGCGGCGCTCGCACGGAAGATGACAAGGATAAGGAGACGAAAGGTTTTGCCGCACAGCTCTCAATGAGGGAAAAGGGAAGGAACGAGACCATGCTCTTCAACAACACGCTCCCCGCAGGTCTGAAGGAGGATGCCAAGATAGCGTTCAAATTAGTGGACATGGTGGATAACACCAACTACGTGGAGCCTGACTACTTCGACAAGCACCTCTCAAAGAAGAGCTTGGCTACGCTCGTGATAAAGGCTCCTGCCTACGAAGAGTATGTCAGCGACACCAACAACAAGCCCATCTATGCCAACACGGGCAAGCTGTATAAGAAGACAGCGGACGGTTACGAGGAGGTGACATCGGGCAAGTTAGACGCCGACAACACCTACTATCAGCCACAGACTGAGGAGTTTGTCAAGATTGACAGCCTCTTCCAGTACGACATCAACAACAAGAAGTATGAGAAGGTTAGCAACATCTCCGACATCACCATAGACGAGAACAATCCTACTGCGTACTACGTTCCGCGCGAATACACCTACACCATCTACCTGACCATCGAGTATGTGCAGGGTCCGACGGTAAGCGGACACATCAACGTGGGCAACTGTGTGCTGCCGGGCGAGATGATACGCGTTACGAAGGACGACCTCGTGGTTAACGCCGACCAGTCGTTTGCTGTCAGCGGCTATTACTGGCGCATCGGCAAGCGTGAGAAAGCTGCGGACGGAACGTGGAGCTTCACCGACACCACGCCGTGGACAAAGGAGAACATAAAGGACGCGGTGGCTAAGGGATACGACACCTTCAACCAGGCTGACGAGAAAGGCAGCGGTCTGTTTACGGGATGTCATTACGACAAGACGGACGACTATCTGGACATACCGGCATATTACTATATGAACGGTTACGGCATCCAGCTCGGCGTTGCCATCACTGGCGTGAACGACATAATGCAGATAGACATGCAGGAAGACGACCGCCTGACCGTGCACAACTTCCACCGCATGGATCCTCACAAGGCTGGCATCAACCTCCACCTTGTCGAAGCCATAAAGCGTGCCAAGGATGAGGGCAAGGCGTTCGCTGAGCCTCGCATCTACATAGCCGACCAGAGCGACCTGAAGGCTTTTGCCGCCTTCGTCGACTCAATCGGCAATGGAAGCCCTGCTCCGCGCTATGGTGCCAATGCACAGTTTGTCCTGCAAGACAATCTTGACTTGGCAGCCACGCCGAAGAACGGCGCTTACATCTCCGAGTTTGCCGGCATCCTGCATGGCAACGGACATATCATCAACGGTGTGGGCTCAGACAATGCGCTCTTCGGTAAGGTGACGGGCAACATCTATAACCTCGGGCTTTCCTCGGGAAGACTGTCCGGTACGACGGACGAGAACGTAAAGCCCAACTATCATTGCTGCTTCGAGTATGCTCCAAGCGGCAACGGCTCCGCACCTGTGGTGTATCGTTGGAACGGCAGCGCCTACAAGGGATATACGCGTGACGACTTCCGTCTCGGAAGAGTGGCGTACGACCTCAACGAGTATTATCTGCTTGTTCGCAACAATGCCGACAAGGACGTTCTGAAATACGTGGCAGACTATTATGCCAACGGCGATTATCAGTATGCTTGTCGTACGGATGCCATCACGGGCAAGAACACCGGCATAACCTATCTGCGCATCGGTAAGCTCAGCGACATCCCCAACTATGAGCAGGTGGAGACGCGTCACGACAAGACGCACCCCGCAGACGCTCCCCGTCTGGTGACAGAAGACGGAGCTTCGCATTACGTGCCGCTGTTTAACGACAACAAGAACGGAACGGAACGGATGAACGACTACCTCTTCTGGGGACAGTCCTTGCAGTCAGAACCGGAGAATCTGCCTAACGAGATAGCCTCTCACCAGCTCTCGTTTATGAGCAACCGCGTGTATCGCACTGCGGCTTACTATGGCAGTACGGCGCTGGACGCATTCCACTATAACGCCTACAGCCAAGGCTCCAGCTCAATGAATACGTACGTGCATGACAGTAAGACAACGGCTATAGACTTCACCTGCAAGGACGACCTGCCTGCAGCAATGGGCATGACAGAGCAAGGCATCTTCTATCCGCCAGTGAACGACAACGCCACTGCCTTCAGCGACTTCCGCATAAAGGACGGTGCCGGCATTACGCAGAACCTCCTTGTGTATACTGCCGACGACAACACCGGTGCAGGCAATGAGGCTTATGACGTCGTGAAGAATACGCTCGGTTATGAAGAGACCACAAGGGAGGCGCTCATAAAGGGTCATCACGTGGTCAAGACTGCGGACGACAGTTACGCAACGTCGCTCCTTCACCTCGTGGAACGCACCTCGGACAACGTGAACAGCGAGGGCGAAGAATGTCTTAACAACGACCTCTGCGTGCCTATAGCCTTCAACGTCACGGACCGTGCATGGTATGTGCGCAAGCCGATGGCGTACGCAGAAGACTATTACGGAGCGTGGGAAGGCATCTGCCTGCCGTTTACGGCTGACAAAGCGGAAGCTTCGCTGAACGGCGAGATAACCCACTTCTACGGTTCGCCATCCGCTGAGGAGACAGAAGACCCGAAGCAGAACATCCACACGCTGCATCACGAGTACTGGCTCCGCAGCCTTACGTCTGTAGGAAATGAGAACGGCAAGACGTCGGCTGTGTTCAAGCGACCGGACAAGGATGCTGAGAACGGCGTGAACTATAAGTTCAGCAATCCGTTCTTCATCGACAACTACAGTGGCTGGCTCTACAATAAGGACGCCAACCCGTACTATGCCGAGGAGCACGAATACGCTGAATATCCGCGTCTCGCAGCCGAGAAGCCTTACATCGTGCGCTTCCCCGGCGAACGCTATTACGAGTTCGACCTCTCAAGCGCGTTCTATAACAAGCTGTTGGGCAAGATGGAGGACGCTCAGACCATTGCCTTCAACGCTTACGGCAAGACACAGAACGGCAACACCTCGTACGGCACGATTACCGTTCCGGTAACCAAGACCATGCAGACCGTCAAGGACGGCTATGCGCACAGCGGAACCTTCGCTGCCGTGGAGGTAAGCAAGGGCAAGGTGTATGGCATCAACAAGGGAGGCACAGCGTTTGACGACGCTTCCGCATTGTCCACCATTATGCCGTTCCGCACGTATATGTCCGTAGAGACGGCTGGCACGATGGCAAGTCCTGCCTACAGTCATCTGATAAACATATCGGAACTGAAGGGAGGAACCATCAATCCTGACGCCATGGACGACGAAGACAACGCTCAGAACGACGGCATCATAGTACGTCCCATAGGCGGACAGCGTGTCCGTGTGGAGAGTACGGTCAGAACAAGGATGAACGTGGTGACGGCAGTAGGTCAGCTCTATCGCATCCTTGACGTACAGCCTGGCACCGCCACATACAGCGGATTCCAGCCAGGACTCTACATATTCGGAAAAACAAAGGTTATAGTAAAATAAACATCTCACACATTATATATATAGTATATATGGTAAAGAACATCTTATCTGCCAGCCACACATTGCGTGCCTTGACGCTGCTGCTTCTCTCCTTCTGTGCCTTTCATGGGGCATGGGCGGAGGACCAGCAGACGCATGATCACGTCGGCAACGTAGTCTTCCACATACCGGAGGGCATGGTGAACGGGGCTTCGGACGACACCAACGGCTCGTACAGCATCACGCCTTCCAAGCAGACAGGCGTGCGCTCCTTCGTCATCCCCACCAACTACACGTTCTTCAGAAACAAGGATAAGGACGGATATGCCTCAACGCTGCAGTATTGGGTGGAGGAGAAGGGCGACACCACCGTGCATTACGAGCCGGGACATAGCTATACGTTCGCTTCCGAAGGTCAGACGCTGACGCTCGTTCCTGTCTTTAAGGACAATCCTGCTTCGGCGCTTAACCGCACAAAGGTGACGGTGATGCGCTTCGACTTTACGCGTAAACTGCACGACTATGACGATCCTAACACCAATCAGCGCCGTAAGGTATGTGCCCCGCCAGTTAACTTTGGTAGCGGAGAGAAGCCTTTCTGGACCACGAAGGTGCACGTGAATGTCATCGAGAACGGTGAGGACAAGTCGCATTATCGCGACGTGGCGTTATGGTGCGACACGGGCAAGAAGGGATATATACGCAATACGAAGCTCGAAGAATGGTGCGCATTCGGTCCCGGAACGACGTTCTGGGTGCCGGGAGGTGTGGGTACAACCATCTCAATGCTCACCTACTCGAAGATTTCGTCCACCACGTTTGACGGTGTCGTGCCCAAGCTGGACGAGGAACAGACCTTGAAGGAACGTGAGAAAGCCGGACATGACAAGGTGTACGTCTATACCTACACCACCAACAATCCTGACCTGCGTGTGCCTATCGTCATCGGTGAGGACGACTATTCGTACTATCATTGGATAGAGGTGAGAACAGCTCCTGCCAATATGGTGGAGCTGCACGCCGAGGTTCATGACCCGGAGCACGGAGTGATAACAAAGACGGAGTCGACTTCAGGCAAGTTTGAGGTAAAGAAGCTGGAGGATGGAGGCTATGCCTTCAAGAAAGGCGACCGCGTCCGCCTCACCCTTAACAGACGATTCGGTTATGAGCTTGACCGCATTGACTATCTTGGCAGCAAAGACAAAAACGGCAAGCCGCTTACGGTACTGAAGATGAAAGATGACGGAACAGTGGACCTGCTCGCCTCTCTCAATGACAACAAGATCACGAACTTCGTAAAGAACGACGACGGATTATGGGGCAACGCCTCCGGCGACAACAAGACGGTGTTTACGCTGAAGGAGACAGCACCTACGGATGAGGAACTGGCAGACAGCCTTTACACTCGTTATGAGGTGGAATTCAACATCACCGACCATCGTTACTTCATGTTTTACTTTAAGGAGAAATCCACTTACTACGTCACATATAGCGGCGGAAAGGAGGCGATGGGTACGCCTCCCGCTACTGAACTTGTGGAGGAGGGTGACGCCTTTGTAATCCCCACCAACCGCACGCTCTTCTATAAGGGCAACACGCTGGACCATTGGGAGGACGAAGGTGGAACCGTATATAACATTGGCGGCACGTATATTGCCACGGCGAACGACCTGCGTCTGTTCCCCGTATTCATGCCTAACAAGTTTGACCGTCTGGACGTGACGGAGGATGTGACAGCCACATGGGACTTTGCCACCAACGACGGAGCGCCTACCATCGACATAGAAAAGGCGCAGGGCATCCTTGTCACGCAGCTGAAGTGGGACAATAAAGCCATAGACATCAAGATTGACATGGACGCTACGAAAGGAAAATTCACGAATATGAATGAGAAACATCCTGAGCGCATGCAGATTACTGCCGGTGCTGTCATCGGATTCCCAGCCACAGCGGGTTGCCTGGCAAAGCTCACGCTGACGGAGAACATCAAGAAGGGCGACAAGACGGTGAAGATAGAGGGTAAGTCGTTGTCACTTGTAGGCAACATGGAGCCTCAGACTGTCTGCAAAGCCGACACCGCTAATCTGAAGGTGGAGTTTGTGAGCGGTTCTTACTTCCGCTGTTTCAGCGTGACATACAAGAAGCAGAACGTAACGAAGCCCAACATTGCCACCATCTCCTGCGACGGCACCACGCTTAACGCAGATCAGATAAGCGAGCTGATGAAAAATGACGGATATCTCACCTTTACTGTCTCGCCTTGGAAAAACGCAGACGAAGAGATGCCGGAGGTGAAGGGCACAGCCACCGAAGACGGCGTGGTGACTGCCACAAAGGCTGACATCACTACGAAGGAATGTAACGTAACGGTGACGACGCGCAACGGCATAACAGTGGAGTCGTATCCCGTAAAGTTCGAGTTGACAACGCCAGACACGCCGCCCGTGTTTACAGGAGTTACTGTAGGAGGAAAGTTATACACCGGCACGTCCAACGAAATTTACGACGTTCCACGAAGTGGTGTCATCAAAGTAAGGTTCAACAGAACGATGAAGAGCACCATGCTGAACGTGAACGGGACGTTATATCTGTCTGAATCTGGTAAGGAACTGGTGTTCAGGTATTGGGATACGGCAGCAGGAGAAGTCGTGAAAATAGTGGTTCCAGCAGGTAAATTAACAGACATATATGGTGCTGCATACCAGCAGGAGCTTTCGCTGACCTTGCATATAACGGAGGAGAAAGAGAAGTATCATCGCCACCCCTTCAATTTCGTGGTGGGACGTGACGGCGACATCAATGAAGCCATCAATGCCGCCAACGAACACAACTATTCTGACGGTCACCGCTTCTACATCTTCGTGCCCGACGGAACGCATCATCTTACGGGCAACGCCGATTCTGACATAGCCGGCGTGGGCACCATCAATAACGGTGTGACAAGAATAGACTCGTCTAATGTGTCGCTCATTGGTCAGAGTAAGGAGGGCACTATCCTCTACAACGAGCCGAAGTACGGCGGTAGCGCATGCACTGCCACCATAGCCTTGAACGTAGACGTCAACGACTTCTATGCTGAGGAGCTAACCTTGGACAACCGCTTCGACTATGTGAAGGCAAAGGAGGAGAAGCTAAACACACAAGCCATTGCGTTCCGCGACCGTGGAGACAGAACGGTGCTCAAGAACGTGGCGCTAAGGAGCTATGAGTATACATACAACTCAAACAACCCCGCTGCCAGCTCACGTGGCTACTTCGAGAATTGCGACATCACGGGAGCTGTGGATATGGTCATGGGCGACGGCAATATATGGTTTGAAGGATGTAATCTTGTTCTGCGCGACCGTGCCGCTAACAACATCGCAGCGCCTACCACACAGACCATTCAGGAATGGGGCTACGTCTTTAACAACTGCACCATCAAGCCTGAGACCTCCCAGCCGTCACTGCTGAAGGACGAGAACTGGACGTTGGGAAGACCGGGCAATAACTCGCCGGCTTGCACATTCCTCAACACAAGGATGCTCATCGAGCCGCGCCCGTACGGATGGACGAAGAAGAAGACGGGGCTAAAGGTGCGCTTCCATGAAAACAACAGCATGAACGCTGCTGGCAACAAGCTGTCGCTCGGTGCCCGCACCATCGCTGTATGCGCACCTGCCGCCGGTTCAGACGAGTGTGTGCTTAGCGACGCAGAGGCTGCATCGTACAATGTGCGCAACGTCCTCGGTGGCGACGACGGCTTCAAGCCGGACGAACTGTGCTGCCAGATAGACGCGGCTTCGGCTAACGACGAGGACAAGGACGCCAACAGCCTGACGTGGACAGACAATATCTCCATAGAGGACGACCGCCTTACGTGGGACGATGAAGGAAAGGCAATGTGCTACTTTGTCTTTAAACAGAACGAGGAAACAGGCAAGTGGACTTTCGTGGACAACATCACAACCAACTCTTACGACCTTTCAAAGTGCGAATCGGGATATTATTGTGTGCGTGCTGCCAACATGCGCGGCGGCTTGGGAGCTGCCACAAAGAGCGTATGGTATGAGAAACTCGAACCCTACGTGCTCACCATTCATCAGACTGGCGACGAGACGGTGGACGGCAAGCCGTACGGATGGAGCACCATCTGTCTGCCTTTCAATGCCCGTGTGCCTGAGGAAGTGAAGGTTTATGCTGCCACAGCACATAACAGCCAGAGCGCAGACGACAAGGTTAACGACTACATCATGACGCTCACTCAGGTCATGGTGACTGACAGTCTGAAGGGTTACGTGGTGTACGGTCCTGCCGGCGACCACAGCTTCTCCCCCACCTCGCAGACTTCCGGCAAGCCGACCATACTCGAGGGCAATGCCACGGACTCTCCCCTGTCTGCCCTGAACATCCCCTGCTACGTTCTCTCCAACAAGACGTGGGGACTGGGCTTCTATAAGTTCACCGGCTCTTACCTCGCCGCCCACCGAGCATGGCTCCCCCAAAGCGTAGTGACAGACCAGGTGAACAGCGGATTGTCTGCAAGCTCGCGAGCCATCCGCTTCGAGATAGACAACGCCACAGCCATCTCGCCCATCCGCTATGACAAACCGGACAACACCGTCTATAACTTGTCAGGACAGCGAGTCAACGGAAACACACCAAGAGGAGTATATATTATTGGGAAAAGAAAAGTGATAATGAACAGATAGACGGATCAGCTGATATCCCCTGAAATTGGGTCTACATAACAGACCTGATTTCAGGGGATACGCTTTTATGTCACATTATTTATTTGTAAATATTTGATTATTCTAATTTATTGCCGTAAAAATGTGTTACACAATATCTACAGCCCGTGCCTGTAAGCCACTGGCGACACCCCCACTTGCTTCTTGAAGAACGTGCCGAAAGCAGAGGCATTGGGGAAGTGGAGGATGTCGGCTATCTCCTTTATGCTCTTGTCCGTCGTGGATATGAGCGAGATGGCACGCTTCGTTATCGCCTTAAACACCAGCTGCTGCACCGTGCTGCCCGACACCGACTTAACCAACGTCGTGAGGTATTTCGGCGACAGACACAGACGGTCGGCATAGAAGCGGACGCCTCGCTCACGGTCGTAATAACGGTCGACGAGTTGCATGAACTGCATGTAGGTCTCAAGCTTGCGCGTCGGAGCATTGTCGTCATGCTTCGATAGCTCGTGAAAGATGCTGCATAGGCGGTATGTCAGCGAGAGAAGCAGCAGACGGCGCTCATTGGCGGCGAAGACATTGGCGTCACTGTTGCCGACAGCCAAGAGTTCGGAATACTTGGTCAGCTCGTCCTCATGCCCCGTGTGCATTACGCGGCAAGCACAAGGATTGAGCAGTTCTACGAACTTCATCCCCACCACCGTACTTCCGAGGATGTCGCGAATGGAGTCCACACGATACAATATTATCACCACCGCACAGTCGTCGCTGTGACTGCGGATGGAGAAGTAAGCATCGCGCGAAAGAAACGCCGTCTCGCCCTTACGCACCTCATACTCCACATCCTCACAACAGAACGAGAAGCGTCCTGACGTACACACGATGATGCCAACGTCAGCCACGTGGAAGCTTTGGAAGAAGGCTTCCGGAAAAGATGTTATATTGCCGCACGAACAGCAGATGTCCTCATTATTGGCCATCTGCTCTTCCAGCGTATTTATGCCGTTAATGTTGTCTTTCATTACCTATATAGTTTGTCCAAGGCGAAGTTACTAACTTTTTATCAGAAGCGGAAAGCCATAAAGAGAAAATATGAACAACTTGTGATATTTTATGAATATGCCTACGCCACGATTAATACGTAACTTTGCAGTCGAAATATTAATAAAGGTATGAAAAGACTATTGTTCACATTTTCCCTGACACTTCTTGCCCATTATTCAATGGCGCAGGAAACATTGTCATTGGGCCAATGCCTACAGATTGGCATTGAACGAAACCTCAACTTGAAGACTTACGAGGGCAACGTGCTTAAAGGTAAGCACAACATCAGCGAGAACCGTGCCCGACTGCTGCCGCAGATAAACATCGGCGCCGTGCTGAACGACAACTTCACGCCTCCCGTATCGGTTACGGACGGATCGGCTTACGGCAAGCCGTACAATGTGACGAAGACGCTGCAGTATAACTCGTCGGCGAGCATCCAGCTACAGATGCCGCTCTACAGTCAGACTGCGCTGACGGCTCTCGACATCTCGAAGACACTCGACCAGCTCAACACGCTCTCTTACGCCAAGGCGAAGGAGGACCTTATCATGCAGATAAGCAAGATGTATTATCTGGCGCAGAACACGGAGGAGCAGATCGGCATCATCAAGGACAACATCAAGCGCTTGCAGGAACTGCGCGACATCACGCAGGCTTTCCATGACAACGACATGGCGCTGGGCGTGGACGTGAAGCGCGTGAACGTCAACCTTGAGAACCTCAGCGTGCAGTATGACAACGCCAAGGCTATGCTTACCCAGCAGTATAACATGCTGAAGTACGTGATTGACTATCCCGCTGACCAAGACATCGTCGTGGAGAAGGCTAACGTGGAGACCATCGACTTGGCTGCGCTTACCGGACTGAACGTGAATCTGTACGAGCTGCAACTCCTACAGACGCAGAAGACATTGGCTGAACAGCAGAAAAAATTAGTGAAGGACGGATATCTCCCGACGCTTGCCCTTACCGGCAACTTCACCTACTCTGCCTTCACGGACAAATTCAAGAACTGGTTTCAGTCAGGCGAATCAAATCATTGGTATAACTCTAACGGCATCGGCATCTCGCTGCGCATACCCGTGTTTGACGGCTTTGAGAAGCGATCGAAGATGAGAAAGGCACAGATTGACATCGACAATGCCAAGATATCTTACGAGAATGCGCTGAAGGGAATGCAGACACAATATGCCAATGCCGTGAACGACCTCGCCAACAACCAGCGTAACTTCAGCAAGCAGCGCGACAACTACCTGCTCGCGGAGGATATATATAAGGTGACGAGCGACCGTTATCGTGAGGGCATCGCCTCGATGACGGAGGTACTGCAGGACGAGATGAGCATGAGCGACGCACAGAACAATTACCTCACCGCCCACTTCAACTATCAGGTGTCGAACCTGACACTACTGAAACTCACGGGACAGCTGGAAAAACTCATGAAGTGAGTTTTTCAAATTAGGAGTTTTGAGTTTTTATCGAAAACAATATAATCAGACAAGACAATGGAAACAAATAACAATACAAATACAACCCCAGCAAACGACAACAACCACCAGTCGTCGCACGAAGTAACCGCCAAGCAGCTCAAGCGCCAGCGCATCCGTCAGATAATCGTAAGCCTCATCGGCGTTGCCATCCTCGTATGGGGAATCGTAAAGATTGGCTGTATGTTTATGGACTATAAGAGCAACGAGAAGAGCGACGACGCTCAGGTGGAGCAATACATTTCGCCCGTAAATATGCGCGCATCGGGATATATAAAGAAAATATACTTCAAGGAGCATCAGGACATCAAGAAGGGTGACACACTCCTCGTGCTCGACGACCGCGAATATCGCATCCGCGTTATGGAGGCAGAGGCAGCGCTGAAGGACGCTATGGCTGGTGCCAACGTCATTGACGCCTCGGTGCAGACCACACAGACCTCAGCCACAGTGTATGAGGCATCCATCGCTGAGATTGAGATTCGCCTCGCCAAGCTGGAGAAGGACCGTCAGCGCTACAAGAACCTGGTGGCTCGCAACGCTGCCACTCCCATACAGCTGGAGCAGATCGAGACAGAATATAACGCAACGAAGAAGAAGCTCGACGCCGTTCGCCGTCAGCAGAAGGCTGCTTACTCAGGCGTGAACGAGGTGCAGACACGCAAGAAGAACACAGCTGCTGCCATCGAACGCGCTCAGGCTGCCCTTGAGATGGCCAAGCTCAACCTCTCTTACTGCGTCGTTACGGCTCCGTGCGACGGCAAGCTCGGCAGACGCGCCCTTGAGGAGGGTCAGCTCGTAAATGCCGGACAGACCATTACGTACATCATGCCCGACACGCAGAAATGGGTGATAGCCAACTATAAGGAGACTCAGGTGGAGAAGCTATACGTGGGTCAGAAGGTCATCATGACCGTAGACGCCTTCCAGGGCAAGGAGTTCGAGGGCAAGATAACTGCCATCTCTGGTGCAACGGGTTCAAAATACTCTCTCGTGCCTACAGACAACTCAGCCGGCAACTTCGTGAAGATTCAGCAGCGCGTGCCGGTACGCATTGAGTTTGAGGGAATTTCGAAGGAAGACAACGAGAAGTTGGCTGCCGGAATGATGGTAGTTGTAAAGGCTCAGCTTAATAAATAATGACACAAGCAGAAATATATACGGCGGTGCCCGAACACCTGCCTAAGAATTTTCCGTTCTATAACTGGGTGCCAAAGCCACTTGGCATCGCCTTCCTCGTCATCCTTTTCATACCTATCATGACGGTTAGCGGTGCCTACACCGTGAACAGTAGCGAGATGGTGGGCGGGCTTGGCATCCAGTCGGAACACATCGCCTTCATAAGCTTCGTCACGTCCATAGGCATGGCGGCGTTCTCGCCGTTCTTCTATGCCTTGGTGAGCGTGCGACGCCAGAAGATGATGAGCCTCGTGGGATTCTCCCTCTTGGCTGTGCAGAGCTATATCTGCGCCAACACGGACAGCCTCTTCATACTGGCTCTCAACAGCCTCGTGATGGGATTCGTGAGGCAGACGCTGCTGATGTGTAATCTTTTTACGCTCATCAAGTATGGCTTCGGCATTGAGGCTACGCGAAACGTCACGCCTGGCAACGAGCCGATGGACGAAAAGGGCTGGGACGCGCTTGACACTGAGAAGAAGGCGAGCCAGCCCATCATCTATTTCTTCTTTATGCTTCTCGGACAGATAGGTACGTGGATAACGGCATGGTTCGCCTACAACTATCATTGGCAGATGGTGTATTACGCCATGCTCGGCGCCATCCTCGTGGCACTGCTCATCACCTTGGTGTGTATGCCTTACAATCCCTACCCCACGAAGCATAGCCCGCTGTCGTTCTCAAAGTTCGGCAATGTGGTGGTGTTCTGCCTGATGTGCTGCTCATTTGTCTACGTGACGGTTTACGGCAAGGTGTACGACTGGTATGACAGTCCGAACATCCGTTGGGCAACAGTGATATGCGTGGTGTCGTCCCTGCTGTTCTTCTATCTGGAGAAGACGCGCCGATCGCCTTACTTCATGCTCAAGGCTTTCAAGTCGCGCAGCATTCAGGGCGGCATCCTGCTCTTCATCGGACTGATGATATGCAACTCCAGCTCCATGCTCGTCAACATCTTCGTGGGCGTGGGTATGAAGACGGACCAGATGCAGGTGGCAGTACTCGGCAACTGGGTGTTGCTCGGTTACTTCATCGGACTGGTTACCATCCTGATTCTCAATAGCAAGGGTGTACACTTCAAGTGGTTCTTCGCCCTCGGCTTCCTGCTCATAGGTGCCGCTTCGCTGTTTATGTATTTCGAGGTGCAGACAGACGGTATGCTGGAACGTATGAAATGGCCGGTCGTAATCCGCGCCACGGGAATGATGCTCCTCTATTCGCTCATCGCCGTATACGCCAACCAGCGTATGCCGTACAAGTTGCTCTCCACGTGGGTGTGCATCATGCTCACCGTGCGTATGGTGATAGCTCCGGGCATCGGTTCGGCTCTATATCAGGTGGTGTTCCAGCACCGCCAGCAATACTACATCACCCGCTACGCCCATGACTATGACCGAACCAACACGGAGACAGCCATGACCTATGACATGACTGCCCGCGGCATGCAGTATCAGGGCAAGAGCGAGACGGAAGCCCAGAACATGGCAGCCATGTCAACGAAGGGCAAGGTGCAGATACAGGCCACTCTCTCCGCCATAAAGGAAATGTCAGGATGGACCATCTACGCCTGCATCATCCTCGCCGGACTGATGCTCGTAGTGCCATGGCCCAAGCGCGACATATCGAAGGACACAAAGGAAGGGTTTGTTAATTATTAATTATTATTTTTTAATTATTAATTGGGCTGCGCCCTTACAAATATATAAAGAGGCTAAAGTCAAAACTAAGGAATTGAGAGGAATATACATATATTTCAATTCCTTAGATTTGACTCAGCCTCTCATCATATTAACTTTCCTCCAAATAACAATTAAAAATTAATAACTACTAATTGAATCATTATTTCTTACTCTTTACGTCATCATTCTCGATGCTGCGCTCAGCTTTCTTCACGCCCGACGACAATTCGCCGATGCGCCAGCTTACACTCAGTCCGAAGCGGCAGGGATTGTATGACGAGTCAGTGCGGTTGAGGAAGTTCTCGCCCGTTACGGTATGCTTGCTGTGTTTCTCCGTTTGGAAGAAGCTGTTGGCATACATGTAGAAGTTGAGGCGGTTATTTAGGAACGACTTCTGTGCTGTCATGCTGTAATAGTAGTTGCCGTCGCTCTTCGACTGTAATCCTGTGCTTCTTGTCCAGCCACCGAAGTTAAGGTTCAGCTTCCAGTTCTTCGGCAGAGTCTGCTGCACGCCACCGTTCATCGATCCCGACCAACCATAGTTATGCAGCGACTGGCGGTCATCATAGTCAGAATAGTCGCCCCAAAGGTTAAGGTTAAGACGGGTGTTGCGAAAGACCGTCCAACTCAGATATCCCGACAATGACGCCATCTGCGTGCGTCCTATATTACGGTATGTGGTGTAGTTGACAAGGTTGCCCGTAGGATTCTTTACGCTCCCAATCGTACGGTCGTCCACAAGCGTCGTCACGCTCGTTATGTTATTGTTAGTAAGGCTGTAACGCAGCGTCCAACTCGTGGAGAAGCGAGAAGCGAAGAGATTACACGTGAACTGCACGTTATGGTTCTTCTCGCTCACAAGGTTAGGGTTGCCCTGCGACAGACTCTCTGGATTGGTCTGGTCCAGATAAGGATTGAGCGACCAAATACCAGGTCTGTAGATGCGCATATTATAGCCAAGACGCAGACTCTGAGCGTCGTTAAGCCTATAGCCAAGACTTACTGACGGCACAACATCGTCGAAGTCGGTGGAAAAGTTCTCCCCCACTCCAAGCGCATACTTTATTTTCTGGAACGTATGCTCATAACGCACACCGAGTCTGCCGGACAATTTGCCGAGCTTCAGTCCGTAGCCAAGATAAGCGGCAAGGATGTCGTTCTCGTGACGGTAGTGCGTGGAATATTCATCGTCAAACACGTATTCATCAGACGTACCATTGGGACGAATATATCGGTCGTCGTTCGATCTGTTGTCGCGGAAGATATACTTCACGCCCATCTCCATCGTGTGTGCCTTGGCTATTGGCGTGGTATAGTCCACCTGCAAGGTATGCTCCATGCTTCGTCCGTCATCATCGCGGCGCTCATCACGAAGTCGGTTCATAAACGCCCGCCAGTCATCGGTCACCTCCATTACGTCGTAAGCCGAATTATAGTCACCATTGTCCGTTCCACCGTTCAGCTTATACGATAATGTCAGCATGCGCCCCGGAAGCTTGAAGAGTCGCTGATAGTCAATGCTTCCGTCCATATACATATAGTCGCTGACCGAACGTCCGCTGTTGGTGTAGGCGTAAAGCGGAGCGGCAGTCAGTGGCGACGTGGCATTGGTGGTGTATGTATTGTGCGAACGCGAACGATTCGACCATATTCCCAACGAAGCCGTTACCAGTCGGAGTGTGTCGATATCGTAGCTCGCCTCGAATCCTCCCGAATGCGTATGATTGTACGAACGGCTCTTGCCTGTCTGCGTACGGTTATAGGCAGACGGCGTATGCGGGTCGCCGGTAAACTCATACAGATTGCTGCTCTTGCGGTTGCGCGAGTCATAATAGTCGTATGAATAATTGGCGCTCACGGTCAGCTTGCCATGCTTCACCGTGGCATACATGCCTGCATCGGCAGCCGTGTTGCCGCCGCCCGCATTCATCGTAATAGAATAGCCCTCAATGCCTTTGCCCACAGTTACGATGTTGAGGATGCCACCCACACCCTCCGCATCATACTTCGGTCCGGGGTTTGTGATCACCTCTATCTTCTTTATTGACGAAGCCGGCATGCTCTTCAGCACATCCTTCGGATTCTTCGACATCATATTGTTAGGTCGTCCGTTTACGTATACCTTGAAGCCGGCGCTACCGTTCACCTTTATGTTCTCGTTGCCGTCGACGGTCACCATCGGCACCTTGCGCAACATCTCCAGCACGTTATTGGTCTTCGAGTCTGGGTCTTCCTCGATGTCGTACGTAATCTTGTCTATGTCAGCCTTGACAAGCGGTTTCTGCGCCACTATCTCCACGCCGCCAAGCACATTCGTAGCCTCCTTTATATATAAGGTATCGAGCAAGGCTTGGGGATGACCGGCAGAAACAGCAAACTCACGCACAACGGGCTGCTTGCCCATTGCGTTCACCATAATACGGTATCTGCCAGCTGCCTTCAACGTCATGCTGAATCCTCCGTCTCGCTCCGTAACAGCAAGCGCTGCCGTAGCGGTAGAGTCTGCCACGGGAGTGATTTTCATAGTGGCATACTGCTCACCCTCCTTCGTAGCCTCATCAGCCACCACGCCCTTAACCACAAACTGGCCTACTGACTGTGCCACAGAATCCGTAACGGAGAGAAACAACGAACAGAATATAGTGAAGGAAAACAATAATCTTAAGATTTTTTTCATACTAACAATGCAGATTAAATTTCTATATTTCGGACAAAGGTATATATAAAAAACGTAACAAACTAATAAAATGAAAGCAAAGTACTTTCTTAACCTTACTTTATATTAACCTTTTCGACGCTTCATCCTCAGTAGTCCCACTATTATTTACAAATTCTTTTACACAAGGGACTGAGTGTGAAGCTTTTTTTTATTAATTTAACCCAAATCGTCATTAGTACTTGGAGTTAAACATGTTTTCGCACTCTTCAGTAGTTCTGCCGAATACAATATTTGCATCTCTAATGCTCAATACTATGAGCTGAGCGCACGACAAAATCTTTGGTGCGAAATTCTTGAGTTTTGAGCATTTGGAGACAATACGCTCATACACAGTGTGTTATGCGGTTTTCGGGAGGCTTGTGGTTCTTGTGGTAAAGGAAGTTGATAAGGCGTACGATAACCTTGGCATCG
>OKRS01000440.1_pt1 | contig 32174 bp, 19 predicted proteins | sample 1601191 | NCBI WGS metagenome assembly OKRS01 (sample SAMEA3541509, study PRJEB24748) | human gut metagenome | biome: human gut; feature: human-associated habitat; material: faeces | place: China | collected 2012
AAGCCATCACGACTAAAAAATGCCAATTCTGACATTTTTTAGTCGTGCAAGATAGTATGTACACGGAATTTTTGGCAATATTGCCACTTTTTCCTTGTATTAGATAGTATACGACTCGTTTTCAAGTTTAATTTATACTTCTACAACAAGTATGATAGTTAAACAACCTCATAGATACTCCATTTATTTGGCAATATATAAAAAGCCATTACCTATCGCTATGTATTTAGGGCGAGCCATGACCGTATAGACATAAAAATATAACTGGTAAAGCCAAGGTTGATGATGCTGATATGGAATAGGTAACCAACAACAGAAAAATTCATTGAGGGCGAGATACAACTTCTTGAAAACCACCGAAAGGAGAATAAGGAAATCCTCACTCACCATTTCTATTATATGTCTAATATGATGTCAAGGAATGAAGGTGTTTGGTTCTCGAATGCTTAGGTAAAGGCGTTGCTTTGGATTTTCTTTCCGTGTTTCCTTTATACAGTCATTTCGATTGTATATTTTGTTGCATCATATATCAACAAATAAGCGGAGGATGGGGTGATTTGAAGTCACCTCATCCTTCACAATACATCGTGTCATAATGAGAAAGAACTAATCATAAACTTGTTGAAGACTAATAGTTGCGTCTGTATACCCTTGGGCAGATGCTTTTCTCCACCAGTATTTAGCTTGGTTTATGTCTTGGGGTACCAGGGTCTTATAATCTGTAATTTTTTCACGATAAATATACACACTGGTGCATCTTTGGCTGTCCCAATACTCGCGTATTACATTGTCTTTGTCGCTCATATATTCAGTAGTTGATTTTGTTTCCCAATGCCAACCACTTTCTACAGATATGCCATCACGATACATGCATCCCAACTTGTATTGAGACTTTGGATCATTCAGATTTGCCCCTTTTTTGAATAATTCTACAGCTTTATACGGATTACAATTAACACCTATTCCTTGTTCGTATGCAGTTCCTATTTCGCCAAATGCTTTTGGATAGCCATTCTTTGCAGACTCGTTAAACCAATACACAGCTCGCGTTGTGTCTGAAAGCCAATATGAGTTTTCACCACCAAGCAACATCATTCCCATAAAATATTGTGCCTTTGCGTTATTTTTCTTCGCTTTTGCAATGATAAAGTCACTTGCCTTGCCACAATATCCGTCTTTTGTAGATTGGTCTTCAAATCTGAGCAAAACAGTCATGCGTCCTTCTTCAATTTTGGGATATTCTCTTTCCCATGGATAAGAAGGTCGGCTAATCTTTATGGCTATATCCAATTTCGTAGAATCATTGGACGTGTTGTACTTATTTATTATATCATTATACGCCTCTTTTAGATATTTTTCGGGAAGGTACTCATCATAATAGTATGAATATCCAGCTATTCCACCGCCAATAACTGCGCAAATTGCAATAATTATGATGAAATAGCGTAAAACGACTCTTTTTACTCGCCTAAACTTATTTTTTTGAACATTTGAAAAACGAATGTTTGCAAGTTTCTTGAAAGGGAGGCATAATAAGCCTAATATGGACAATATAACAGAAGCTCCAAATTCCATATATTGTATCGCCTTTCTTTTTATACCAAGGATGCCTTGTCCAACTTCTCCTTGTGGCTTGCCACAGTAAGTACAAAATGGTGCATCTTCATCAATATGTTTACCACAGTAGCGGCAATATACTTGTTTCTTATCCATGACAATTGTCTTTTATATTAAGCGGCTGATAAAAATATACTTTACAACTCTTTGCCACAATATTTACAATAAGTGGAGCTATCATAGTCTACTTTCTTTCCACAATGTCTACAATATTTGACAACATCCATACTTGGTGTTTCTTCCTTCTTGTTTTGCTCAGTATGAGGCAAACTTGTACGGGCGGACACATCATCTGTAAGTGGTTCTTTGCTTTCTTTATCCGAGCCATTCATATTAAATCCTTCGTTCTGGGGCATAAATCGAGCTTCGTCTTCTGTTTGGTCTTCCCCTCCAAATTTCTCGTCCATCATTTTATGAATGGCATCAATTCTTTTTTGGTCAGCGAACTGTATTTTTTGTTTGTTTAATTTCTTTGCCTTTATCAACGCATAACCTAACATCAAAAAGAAAAGACCTGGTGCGACCAATTCGGTTACATCAAAATAGTGGAAGTTTGTTGCAGAACAATAAAACGCATACATCAGCAATCCATAAAAAAATCGAAGAATTTTCTGCCACCATTTCCTATCTGACTTTTTGTAGTAGAAGCAATATGCAGCCAAGGCCAAGCTTGAGAATATATTAGTTATTCCCATGATAGCACGGTTCTGCTCGGAAGTAGGATAGCCCCATACTACATATTTGTCAGAAGTTCTAACAATTTGATTGGCACTGTAAGAAAAATCTATGGTCTGTTCTGGGTATTGCACTTGCGTTAGCCAAAATATGCCCGTAGCAAGGCACGAAATGGCTAACAGTATATTTATACCACCGATGATTTTTAATACAATGTGTTTCTGTGGCGTCGTTTCCATTGAGTTACAACTTGCCATCTTCATCATTGTGTAGATATAAGCTATACCGAAGACAACGATAAGCAATAGACGACTGATAAATTGATCTTGTAGCATATTCGAATGTTTTTAGTTGATTGATAATAAGTTCTGCGGTACTTTACAATGGTTCCTAAGTATGGTATATGGTAGTGTGAGAGAAAATTGCTTGGCTGAAGCATTTTCTCGGTAGACTAATACCATATTAGAGTGGGATAATGCGAGCATACCAATGAATTCCTGTACGTCCTTGTCTTGTGCAAGTTCTTGGACGAAGGCATCCATAAAGTCCCAATCTTCCTCTCTGTCTTTTAGTCTTTTTATGTCTTTCGCGCCTTCTTCATTGACCTTATATACAAAAAGGAGATTATTTCCTTCGTACTTTATCGATTGTAACAAGCAACTTTCGTCTTTTACATCTCCAACGATACTATTTATCGCCACCGTTGTTGCTTTGGGGGAGTCACTTGTTGTGACGGGTAATTTCAGGTTGGCAATTTTAATCTGCATATCAATCACCTTCTTCAAAGCAGTTGTCGGAGACAACTTGCAAGAATCAACAAATGTGCTAAGTTCTTTGCCTGTAATATTCCATGACATGGATTTTTTGTTCTCTGTTGAGACCTTGAAACAGATATTCAAACCTTTAGCTTCTAAACTGTGTGCGAAAGTATTTCCCAAGTTCCTTTGCCCATTCATTTCTATAAAGGAGTACTTCAGCATATCCTTAAATTCATCATAGTTGTCAGAATATACTTGCATAATTCTGTCGTCACCTTTCACACTGACGGCATAAGTTATTGTTTCATTCGCAAACGACATGCTGTCCAAATAACCTATCGTCCCTATTTCACGAGGCAAGTCCGTATTACATTCAGCAATGATTTTGGATAAACGCATCTTTTCGTTAAACGTTAACTTTGGACGAGGTATATTTAAGGCGATAAAGATGCCAGTGAGTGTACAGGCAATAAATATAGCTATTATATACTTGAATAGTTTATCCATATCACTCAACACTTATAGTACCACCATCAACATAAACACTGCCTGACACGTCTGCATCTATAGTATTTTTAACACGTACATCTTGTGTTACTGGTATTATCCCCAAATTTTGAAGAACCAACATCCAAATACCAAAGGCAATGATTACTAAAATGTTTTTTAGAGATAAACTCTTCAATTCAAACTTTTTCTTACACCTTTCTATACTATTGATAGGGTTTCCACAATTTGGACAAAAAGTAGAATCATCAGGGATTTCTTTTAAACAGCTCTTACATTTCATACTTCAAAAGTATCTCCCTCGGCCCCTTTGGAGAATATGAAAAGTTGTATGATAGTTGATATACAAATATAAAAACGTGGAGCCAGTTCTGTCACTCGTTCCACTTGTTAAGGCCTTCGCATTGCCCGGATTGTCGAAACGAGCAACGTCGAAAGCCCCACGTTAGTGTAAATATATAATTCACCCTCCTAACAACGAGCGGCAGAGCCGTCCGAAGCCAATGAGGACTGTATACAATACACCCCATGAGGCGTTCCCGTTGCTTTGTTTTTGACAATCCATAGAGTTTGCGAAGTTCTAACAAGTCAAAACCAAAGCGTACAGTTACGCCTTATTATATGTATATGTCTGCCCTACCTCTGCCCATCGGGGCTTTCGGTATGAGTATAGACATCGCAAAGGTAAGGCTTTTGCATGACAATGTATCATGTTTCAATGAAAAAATTATTGGAATGAAGCAAAACCGCACATTAAAACAAGACACGATATAACATCTTATGGAATGATGGGGAGTTTCATAACAGCGTAAACATCTCCAACTCAAACAGTTTGTTTACGTATTGTTTACGCAGAAATCAAAAACAGCGGCCTACACCTTGGCGTAAGTCGCTGTAATAGAAGCGTGGACCAGCTAGGGCTTGAACCTAGGACCTCCAGATTATGAGTCTGTTGCTCTAACCAACTGAGCTACAAGTCCGATGCAAAATGCTATGGCATGACACGTATTGTGCCTCTTTTGCGATTGCAAATGTACAAGTATTTTTTGAATTGTGCAATATTTGTACGAAAAAATATGAGAGTTGACGGGTTGACAAGTTCTTGAGTTGATGAGTAAATGGGTAAACGAGTAAACGAGTTGACGGGTAAGTCACCTTTTGGGCTATAAACAAACTTACTTGTCAACTCGTTTACTCGTTTACTCAAAAAAATCTATCGAATTACCTTCTTTGTACCAATGATGTAGATGCCCTTGCCAGGAATGCTGACGCGGCGACCGCTGAGGTCGTAAATGGCGGGGGCAGCGTTGAGGCTTGCAGGGGTATCAATGGGGGCGGTGTTAATGCCACTCGTTAAGCCCTCCATGGGAGAGAGCTGATAGTGCGTCAAGGTGAATGACTGGATGCTTAAGCATTGTTGACCGCTCATGTTGGCTAAGAGACCAAGACTGAGTGTGGTTGGTTCGGAGAGAATGAAGAAGAGATGGTTTTGACTCACTTCACCCTTGCTCGCCATGGCTTTGTAGGCAATAGACGACGCGTCGAGTGCTTTGGTGTCGGGTAGGGTAGTACCCTCGGCTGCTACGAGGTAGCAGTTGTCGGCTTGGCCTTCATAATTGCCATAGTTGGCAGCAAATACGTAGGCACCTGCAGGTAGGGTGATGGTCTGGTAGACTTTGTGATTCTCTAATAGACTTTCAAAGCCGTCGTTGCCAGTGGTGATCGTAAAGCATTTGTCGCGCTGCGTATCAATGTGGGCACCAGTGTTGTACTTCTCCGCATTGATGTTCTCTAACTGCCATGCTTTCAGTGTCATGAAGCGACCTGAGTAAGCCTCGCTAAACTCTTTGCCCGTCGTCTCGAACGGTGCGCGTGTGTTGCTCAAGTGCTCTGCCGTAACGTCGGTGGCACCGCCGTCAAAGTTGAGCGCAAACACGCCCTTTGACTCGCCCCAAGCATCGCCGTCGGGACCAAAGCCTACGCGAAGGCCTGTATTGTGGTTAGAGGTGAAGTCTTCGACGTTGCCTCCGTTCTGATTGAACTGATAGTACACCTTCAAGCCTGCCGTTTCGGCTGACTTCACGTCCTCGGCCGATAGGGGAGCGATGCTATTGTCGTGCATAGGCTTCAGATCGTACTCGTTATAGGCGAAGCCGTTCCAAACGCGGAATTCGTCAATCGTACCACACATCGGAGCGTCTGTGCTACCTAAGCTAAAGCTACTAAGAGAGGGGAATGTACCGTTGACAGAACTGCGGCTGATCTGTATACCGTCGCGATAGAAGCAGACGTAGCCTCTGTAGTAAGTGACGGCATAGTGGTGCCACTCGTTGGGAACAACGTAGCCGTTGGCTGACTTGGCATATTTGCCGTTGATGTAAAGGCGCATTTGTCCTGTCGAAACCGTTTGCAATTGGAAGGTAGAAGTGCTTTCGCCAATGCCGTTGCATACGGCGGGTAGCGAGTTGGGCTTCATCCAATATTCAATGGTGAAGATGTCCTGTCCAGTAGTAAGCGGTACGCTTGTGAGGTTAACGCGAGCAGAACCTGCGGGCATGAAGCTGAGGCCCGATTTGCTATCGGCATTGCATACGACTAAGGCATGGCTCTGCGTTGTTTCACTGCTGCCAGCAGTGTTGGAGGCTCGCAGCGTAACGTCGTAGATGCCAGGGACGGAAGGACGGAAACTGATACGTGCGCCTTCGCCCTGCATAGCCGTCTGTGGACTAACGAGCGTCCAGCGGCTATGGTCAGCACCGTAGAGCGATTGGTCGGTCAAGAATACTTCATCGCCCTTCATTACTACGGCAGGTTCGATGTCGAAGGCGGCTTGGGGAGCAACGGGCGTTACGTTGACGGTCTGTGTGGTCGTAGCCTTTTGGCCCTCAGCGTTCGTTACGGTAAGTTGCACTTGATAGCTGCCGCTCTCGGCATACGACACGGTGACGCAAGGTTGGTCAGACGAGGTGGTAGAAGCTCCTTGCAACGTCCAATGGTAGCGATAGCCGTCCTTCATCTGGGTAGGTATGAAAGTGACGCGGTCGCCCGTGGGTACGTTCGTTTTGCTTGACTTAAACTCGGCCGATGGGGCAGTAGCGGCAGTCACGTTGAGCATGATAGTAGCTTCTGTCTCAGCACCAGTAACGTCGGTAGCAACGACCTTCACTTGTTGCTCGCCAGCTTGGTTGAAAGTGAGCGTTGGGGCGGTGCATACGAGGTCTTTTACGTCTGCGCCTTCGGCCGTCCAACGCAGTGACTGAATGTTGGTAGAACCCGTGGCCTGGAGTGTGACGGACTGGCCTGTCGTAATGGGTACGGAGGGTTGCTCAATGGCCACCTGAGTAGTGGTGGCATATTTCAGCGTCTGAGCGTAACCACTATTGAGTGAAAAGTTAGCATTTGCAAAGGGGCCGTGGTGGCCGTTGGACGTGAGGTCGCGCAGTAGGCGGTTGCCGTCTTGTTCAATCAGGTCGCCACGATAGTAAGCGATGAGTTGGGAGGGTAGTAAGCCTGTAGCATATTGTTGCTTGTAGTCGGCCTTAATCTCGGCTGCGGTGCGTGCCTTTTTCCAAATGCGGATTTCATCGTAGAAGGCGTGCTGGTCGTTCTGCGTGCCATTGCTTGAGAATACGAGGTCGCCAAAGCCTCCTATGCCACTGTAAGACTTTGAGGTGACTGTTCCTTTCTGTGAACCATTGACATAAGCCGTCATCTTGTTGCCGTCAACGACTAAGGAAATGTGTGTCCAGCGGCCTGCAGTTAAGGCACCCGTTGCGTTCAGACGGTTAGAGGTGTCCCAACCTGCTGTGAAAGTGCCGTTGGCATTGGCGTGGAACATAAAGGTACCCCAACCAGGACCAGCACTTTGATTCCAATTGGCGAGAGATTGTGGACGAATCCAAAACTCAATCGTGGCTTTGTCGTACTTAGACGTGAATACATTGGGCAGTGTAAGTCCGTTGTGCTCCATCTTGATGCATTGATTGTAGTCGAGTGAGGGCACTGGTACGCTGGCCGTGATGAGACTCGACTCCTTGTCGCCATAAACGGCCATAACACCATAGTTGCCTGTGGCATCGGTGGGGAGGTCGTAGTGGGTAGTGGCTTTGTCGAGCGTGGCAAGGGTAGTTCCGTTCTTTACTACCTTATAGCCCGTGAGCGTATAGTTCGAAAGCTTGGGAGCACTCCATGATAAGCGGTTGTTGGCAATGTTGACATTGAGCGGTGCTTTGATGCCACGCCCTGGAACGACAACACTCAGTACCGTTTGGTCGCCTTGGCTTAGCACGTTGACAGTCTGGGCGTTGAGAGGAATTTCAAGTCCTTCAGGGTCATTAGCATAGTCGATGATAGAGGCATTATAAATGTGTCCCTCGCCAATGGCCGAACCTTTGGTCTTAATAATAAAGAAGTATTTAAGGTCTTCGTTCTGGTCGAACTCTGCGCTTAAGTCTGTCAAGTCGTAACCAAACTCCATAGGTTCGCTGTGCAACTTATTGTCAGCCCAACGACCTAACATAGGCACTTCGGGGGCGGGGTCGGTATTGCCATAATTGCCGTCGCCAGCGTACTTAAAGTGGTCGAAGGCTTGTGACTTTTCGGGCGAGGTGGCATTGACATCGCTCGAAACGCCTGCCATTAAGTAAAGTTCGGAGCGGCGGTTGTAGTCCATATTTACCTTAATCGTTCGCAGCGGACGATAGTTCTTGCGTACGCGGTATACTTCGGGGGTCCACCAATTTCCCGTAAAATTTCCATTTGCATTAAAAGTGGCACCTGCATAAGCGTATGGCACGTAAACAAAGCCATCGTTGCCCCATTCCTTGCCCCAAGAGTTGACCAAAATCCAAGCACCGCGTTCGTCGGCTGAGGCTTCGCCATAGATGCCGTTTCCATTGATGTCGAACTCAATGCGGTCGTCGTAGCCTACGATGGTCATGGCGTGGTCGGTTGTGGTCCCCCACTTCTTGAGGTAATACTTACCCGTCACGCCCAATTCGTCGTTCGTAGGAGTTTTACCAATTGTCGTATTCTCAAGTCCTTTCGATGCGCACCCGATGCCCGCAATGCCACCCGAGTGGAAGTCGGTGTCGCCATTATGATTCCAAAGCCAATTCTTTAAGGCTTCGCGGCCTTCCTCTGTGCCCAAATTCTCGGTGAAGTGAACGGGTTTGAGCATACGATTGAACATAGCTTCATACCATTTCTTATAGCCTGTCATCCAACCGAAACAATCAGACGAAGTATCTTGGCTACCAAAAATCTTTGAATAGGTCTGTCCGCCATAGGTCTCGGCCGAAGGTACACCTACAAACTGCACAAACGCGTCCTTACCAGAGTTGCCATTGGTTAGAAGCCAAACGAAGTGAGAGGGGTAATAGTTTTTAGCGTTCTTTCCGTCTAAGTCGCGGAACGAGTTCAACTCGTGTGAGAACATATAGCAAATGCGTGAGGCAGAGCCACACGAACCGCCTGCTTGGTAGATGACGGGAGGAAAGTACTTTGTGTCGGCATTATTCACGTGGTCGGGACGTGTCGTTGTGGCACGAGTGCTGCTCCTTTTCACTTGCATGAGTGAAGGGTCAGGATTAACCTTGTCAGAATAGTCGGGATATTTGCTGCGGTCGACAGCCACCTGCGCACAGAGTGCGGTAGGTAATAGTGCTGAGGCCAGCAACCATTGTTTTAGATAAGGTGTCATTAGCGTGTATTAGATAATGTATTAGTGTTGTGAGGGCAAATTTACAGAAAAGTATGTAAATGAAGCTCTTTGAGGGAAATAATCTATTTTGGACGAGTCAACGATAATTAAGAATAAGTTTGAAAAGAGTCAACTTGCCTTACAAATAAAGATTGGAGAGGTTAAAACAAAATCGTTTAATCACAAAGAACAGTCGTCCACTTGGAGGTGGACGACAAGTTTCTATGGTTTAACGATTTTAGTTGACTGCTTTTATTTGTAAGGTAGGTTGACTTGCTTTTTGCTCACTTATAAAGTATATATAATAGATAAATTGCAATTTGTTGCAGTGCATGGTTTATTCTCCCCAGTCTCCACGGTCGAGACTTCGGTAGCCAATGGCTTCCTTAATGTGGCGTGCAGCAATTTGGGGCGACGCATCGAGGTCGGCAATGGTACGTGCCACTTTGAGTATGCGGTCGTAGGCACGCGCTGAGAGGTCGAGGCGTCGCATGGCTCTTTGTAGGGATTGGGCTGCTTCAGCGTCTAATTGTGCAAATTGTTCAATCATGGCACGCGACATTTGGGCGTTGCAGTGTACGCCGTGTTCGTTTTTATAACGTTCGGTCTGTATGGCACGCGCAGCGATTACTCGCTCTCGAATTGAGGCACTTGGTTCGCCCTTAGGGGCACGTGCCAATTCGGTAACGGAGACGGGAGCTACCTCTATCTGTATGTCAATGCGGTCGAGTAGCGGTCCTGATATTTTGCTCTTATAGCGTTGTACTTGGGTAGGGGTACATGTGCAGTGGTGGTTGGGGTCGTTGTAATAGCCACACGGACAAGGATTCATGGAGGCTACTAACATGAAGGAGCAGGGGAGAGTAGTGGAGTATTTGGCCCGTGAGATAGTTATCTCGCGGTCTTCAAGTGGTTGACGCAGCGTCTCGAGGGCTGTGCGTGAAAATTCGGGTAACTCATCTAAAAAGAGTACACCGTTGTGAGCCAAACTAATCTCGCCTGGCTTATATACCGTTCCGCCTCCAATCAGGGCTACGTCGCTAATGGTGTGGTGAGGCGCTCTGAAGGGACGTTGCGCAATAAGGGAAGTCTGACTGCCGAGTTTACCCGCCACGGAATGAATTTGTGTGGTTTCAAGGCTTTCGGCTAATGTAAGTTGAGGTAAAATAGAAGGAAGACGCTTGGCCATCATACTCTTGCCACAACCAGGGGAACCAATGAGTATGATGTTGTGTCCGCCTGCGGCTGCCACTTCAAAGGCTCGCTTTACGGCCTCTTGTCCTTTTACGTCAGCAAAGTCGGGGCCTGCTTGGGCTTGGGCAGCATAGAATTCTTCGCGTGTGTTGACTACTACGGGCTGAAGTTGTAGGCCTCCTTGTAGGAAGGCAACTACTTCAATCAGACTGCTCACACCATATACTTTGAGCTTGTTGACGACAGCAGCTTCACGCTCGTTTTCCTTAGGCACAAATAGGGCTTCAAAGCCTTGTTCGCGTGCTTTGATAGCAATAGATAGTGCGCCCTTTACGGGACGTATTGAACCATCAAGTCCTAATTCGCCCACAAAAACGTAACGGCTTAAAGCATCGCATTGCAACTTTTTAGCAGCTACTAACAAACCAATGGCTAAGGGAAGGTCGTAGCCTGACCCTTCTTTGCGCACATCAGCAGGAGCAAAGTTGATCGTATATTTCTTTTGGTGCGGAATTGTTAGGCGGCTTGTCTCTAAGGCTGCTTCAACACGTAGGCGACTTTCGCGTACTGCGTTGTCGGGCAATCCCACCATCATAAAAATAGGCTTGCTTTCCTGTCGTTCGGGCAAAGTGGTAGCATTCACCTCTAAAAAGACGGGCATTGCCGTGAGTCCGTTAACTGCTGATGTATGAATGGTGGAGAGCATAGCGTATATGTTTTTGTTAGTTTGACGAGGGCTTTCTTTGGGCTGATGAGTTGAGGAGTAAGTTTTTCCTTTTTGTTGATGGGTTGATGAAATGGAAAAAGAGAAACTTACCCGTCAACTGGTTATCCCATCAACTCGTCAACAAAAGAATTAAAATCTTGCGTCTGGTACTTGAGTTACATCGCGCTGTATGATGCGCCCTTGGGCGTTAATCAGCATCAATGAAGGCACATAGTGTACGCCTAATTGATTGATCAAAGGTGAGTCGAAGGCTTTACGGTCGCAAATGACGGGATAGGTAATAGAGTCGTTACGCAAATTGGAGCGTAATAAGTTGCGGTCGACATCAAGTGAAACAATAAGGCAAGACCATTTGCCATTGAGCGTCTGTAGTTTGCGACGTAGTTGTACTAAAAGTGAACGAGAATCGCTCTGCCAAGCTCCTGTAAAGGCAATGATAAGATTTTTGCCGCGATAGTCGGCAGATGAGACTTTGCGACCATCGAGCGTTTGTCCTGTAAACGCAGGCAAGAGTTGTCCTTCACCATTCTGAAAAATGGGTCGGAAGAATTGGTCAAGGCTTATAACTGCACTTTCCTTGGGCTGTGCTTGTTTCAATAGTTTAAGCAGTTGTAGTGCCGTTTGTGGGTCGGTGGATTGTTGGTTAGCAAAGTACATGCGAAAGACTGCCACTGCGGCCAAGGACTTGGCATTGTCACGCACAAACTGTGCTGCGGCTAAGCGTTGATTGGTGGCTACGTCGTTGGCATGCTTCTTACGAAAGTCGGATAATTTTTCATTCTGTTCTGTGCCGCTAAGGGTGGCCTCGCTAATGGTTGAGGCATCGCCTTTTAATTTGATAGTCTTGCCTGGTTCGGCAATGATATAGCTTTGTGAGAAGTTGGGGTAGAGTAGGGTAAAGATAGCAGCATGAGTGAGTTGACGTTCATAGGTAAATTTGCCGTCGGTTATGCGTACCGTGTCAATGCCTTCAAAGGCTCCGTCTTCGCTATATACGTAAAATTCGGCATCGCTAATGCCGTTGAGCGTTCCCTCAAAACGCATGTGTGACTTATCAGGGCCACAAGAGGTAAATAATGTAAAAACGAATAATAGAAAGGTGACGATTTTTCCTACTCCCTGTTCCTCACGTAGAATAGAGGATAAGCTGCTTTTTATGAAGAAGGGAAGTCTTGAAAGGATTGGCTTCAATGTGTAAAAGAGACTTTTGTACATATATATATGCTAATATGTGGGGTAGGGATATTTAAGGTATAACTTATCCCCCTCTCTGTTTAGGGAGAGGGGGATAATTAGGGAATGTGATAGAGCTTATAAAACTTTTGTCTTACTTCACTATGCTTTGGAAAGCAGCGTCGTTGAAGAGTGATACGAATTCAAGGTCGTTAGCTGCGCGCTTCTTTAGAGAACTATCCTTAGCAAAAGCGTCTTTGAGGTTGCTTACTACGGCAGCATCTTGATTAGTGCGTGCTGCAACAATGGCCTTGAGGTAGCTTGTTGTTGCATCGGGACGAGCTATGGCCTTTAATGTGTTGGCAGCTGACGTATAGTCCTTATTCAGGATTTGAGCCAAAGCGGCAGTATTCGTTTTAACGCCCTTGAGGCAATTGGCAGCCTTGGCATAGTTGCCAGCAGCTACTTGCAGATTGCCTAAAACTTCGTTGTAGTTCTCAGTAGAGGTAGCCTTCATCAAGTAGTTGTTTGCAGCTTCATTGTTGCCTTCGGCCATGGCGATGAGCGCTAAGTTTGCATTTACTTCGGGAGCATCGGCCTGTGATGCAGGAACTTGTGCTAAATAGTTCTTCGCAGTTGTCAAGTCACCTTGTTGGTAGGCTAATGTTGCCAAGTTGTTGTAGGCACGATAATCGTCTGGGTAGAGTGTAGACGTTTTGGTGTAAATGTCCTTTTGCTCGGCTATGTCCTCAGTCAGCGTTGCTGCATAGAGTAGCTCTTCAACAGATAGCTTAGAGGCATCAGCTTTGTATTGTTCTTCGATTTCATCGTCGCTGCGGCCAATTAAGTTGTAGTTGATGGTCAAGCGGGCACGACGCAATTCGGGGAGGATCTCGTCTGCTAACTCTTTGTAACCAGCTGAGAGATTGCGTATCTGTTGCTCGCGTTCTTCAGGGTCTTCATACATAGAGAGTACGCGAAGAATGATGTCCTTGTCTTGAATGTTTGATTGGCTTACCAACTCTTTAAAGCCTTCCCAGTCTTCGGCAGTGTATTTTGAGTCAACATCAGCGTCGAGTTTAGCGGCTTTGAGTTGCTTACCTACGTAGCCTTTAGAGGTCTTTTCACGATTTTGAGCTAAAGCTGTATTGAGCTTCATGCCACCATCGGGTGAGGCATAAGCAGACACTTCGATGTTGTCGAGCATATAGCCCTTTTGGTCGGCCTTAATCTCTCTCAGTGTTTTGATAAAGTCTTGCACAGAGGTGCTCTTTAACTCACTGTTGCGAATGTTGGCTTGATTAATTAGATATTTAATCTGTGCTTGTTTGGTTTGCTTGATAGCATATTGGTATTTGTCGGCAGCAGTTTGTGTGTGAGCAGAGGTTACGGTACTCTTCAGCAATTCTGAAGTAGCCAATACACCATCGGCAATCTTCACTGCGGGCACGTTGGCTTTCTTTTTGCCTACTTGACCATCAAATTCAAGCCAGAGTTCGCTCTTTTCCATACCAGGTTCGAAGGTGAAGTTGTAGCGGTTGCTAAAGTTTCCACCTAACTTGTATGAAATTTCTTGATCGTTACCTTGTACTTTTTCGCCCTGGAAAGCTGCATATTGTGCTTGGTCTGCGACTTTGCCTGCATAACGAATGACGGGCTTGAGTTTCAATACCGCTTTCTTTTTCATGTACTTTTCGGGAAAGCGGCCGTTAATATCGAAAGGTACTTTGCCACTTACAGCTTCAAGTGGAGAAGGCGTAACGGTAAAGTTGTCGGCTGAGAGCGATCCTAATTTATTATTACACGAAGTGAGTGCTAACGTTCCGGCCAACACCCCAAATAATAATTTGTTTTGCATTTTTATAATGAAAGTGTATGATTTCTTAACAAGACTATGAGCAAAGGTAAGCATTTTATACTTATACATTTACCTTATTAGTCATCTTTTGTTAGCTGATTAAGTATATTTTAAGAATGGGACATAATCTGAGGTGGCTTGTTAAGACTTTAATAGGTCTTTTACATCATCAGCACTTTTATTGATGGTATTTGCAATAGTTTCTACACTCATGCCATTCTGTAGCATGACTTCGACAACAGCTTTTAATTGAGCTGTCGTTTCATTCAGCTGTGAAGTCGTCTCATTCAGTTGTGAAGTCGTCTCATTCAGCTGTGAAGTCGTTTCATTCAGTTGTGAAGTCGTCTCATTCAGTTGTGAAGTCGCTTCATTCAGCTGTGAAGTCGTCTCAGAAAGTCTTTTATTCATCTGCATTAGTTGCGTATCACGAGATTCTATGGCAGAAAAGAATTCGTCTTCATCATCCATTTCTTGTCTTACGCTTGCGTTCATAGCAGCAAGTCCTAATCGATGAACAAGATGCATGAGTTCAGAATCGCCTTCGTAGTTGTTTATGTCAAGGCGAACGATGTGTTGATTGCTATCATCTCGTTGTGATTGGTCGAACACACTGAGTACACGATCAAGTTTGTTGTTAATCTTTCCATGTAGCAAAGGTATCTGTACGATGATGCTATCGTGTGTAAGGCTATTGATAAAGGGATCGTTCTCTCCGTTTTCAATTTCTTTTCCGTCGTAGTCGAGGGCTTTATGATTTACATACACAACGGCTTTATCAATGTCGCCAATGCGGTGACCTAACAGATAGATTGCAATCATGGGTATAGCATAAGGGCCTGCTTCGGAATTGCTCTCTTTCAGCATGTTTTCTTCTGCATTATATTGTGCTGCGAGATAGCGGCGGAAACGAAGCGTTTCGGTGCTCAACCAGGTCTTTTGCAATTCAATAAGTACTAAGCGTGTCGATCCATCATCTTGCATCACTCTTGCGGCAAAGTCTATACGGAACATTGAAATATTGTCGCGTGTTATATTGGGGTGTTCATGCCGACGCATTTCAACGCTTACTATTTCCTTCTTAAGCAAGGCTGATAGTACGGTCTTAGCTATACGCTCGTCTTCCATTAAGAATTTGAATACAGAATCGTATATAGGATTGGCTACTGAAAATTTCATATTTCTTTTTATTTATTCTGTTGCTATAAGGTGCAAATATATGGTATTGTTTCCAAAATGCCAAAACATTAAAGGGCGTTCTATGCATTTGCTATAGAACACCCTTTAATCAATTTATTTTGCTCTTTTATAATAGTTACTTTTTCTTTCGCAGCATGCAATATAGGCCTAATACCACGAAAGGAATGCTAAGTAGTTGACCTTGATCTAAACCAATGAGTTGTTGCATGTGCAGTTCCCATGGTTCTTGCACTTCCTTAAAGTATTCAACGAAGAAGCGGAATACAAAGATAGTGGCTAAGCAATAACCAAAGAAAAAGCCTGTGCCGACCTTATTCTTCATACGGAAGTAAAGCGCTACACCTATTACAAAAAATAGGAAGTATGCAATGGCTTCGTATAGTTGGGCAGGGTAACGTGGTTGCGTTTCGTTAAGGTGAACAAATACGAATCCCACGTCCGATCCCGTGAATTTACCTACAATCTCGGAGTTCATCAGGTTGCCTAATCGAATGAAGCAGGCGGTGATGGGGGTAGCAATGGCTATGTTGTCAAGTACGGTGAGAAGTTTAACTCCCGTCTTGCGCACGTAAAGCCAAAGGGCTATCATAAGTCCGAGCGTTCCACCATGTGATGCAAGGCCAGCATAGCCCGTAAACTTCCACGTTCCGTCGGCCAGCTTGTGTATGGGTAACACCATTTCAAGTGGGTGGCTTAGGAAATAGGCAGGTTCGTATAGTAGGCAGTGTCCCAAGCGCGCACCTACTAATATGCCAACAAAGCAGAAGAGAAAGAGTGGGTCGAATTTCTCTTGCGGTATGCGTTGCTGCTTGTAAAGTTTATACACAACAATATAGGCCAAAGCCAGTCCAATACACCAACATAGTGAGTACCAACGCACTTCGAGCGGACCTATGCTAAAAGCTACGATTGAAGGATTCCAAATGGTCATTTCCCTTTAAACTGATTTTTTGTCAACGAGTTTACAGGTTGACGAGTTAACAAGTAAGCTTGTTCTTTTGTTGACGAGCTTGGTTATTTGCTCGTTAACTTGTCAACTCGTCAACAAAAAAGAGTTACACATTAAATCTGAAGTGCATAATGTCGCCGTCTTGCACTTCATATTCTTTACCCTCTACGTGTAAAAGGCCTGCTTCGCGAACAGCGGATTCTGAACCTAAACGAATGTAGTCGTCGTACTTGATTACTTCAGCGCGAATGAAACCTTTCTCAAAGTCTGTGTGGATAACGCCAGCACATTGTGGTGCTTTCCAACCCTTGTGGAATGTCCATGCCTTCACTTCCATTTCACCTGCGGTGATGAATGTCTGTAAGTTGAGCATATGGTAGGCGGCCTTAATCAAGCGGTTGCAGCCACTTTCTTCAAGTCCTACGTCTTGTAGGAACATTTGGCGCTCTTCGTAGGTCTCGAGTTCTGCAATGTCAGCCTCGGTTTGTGCGGCAAGTACTAATACTTCAGCTCCCTCTTCTTTAACAGCTTCGCGTACTTCGTCAACGTAGTGATTGCCTTTAGCTGCTGAGGCTTCGTCTACGTTGCAAACGTAGAGTACAGGTTTAGAGGTAAGCAAGAAAAGTCCTTTAGCTGCCTTTTGCTCTTCTAACGATTCGAATGAGACGCTACGTGCACTCTTTCCCTCTTCGAGGGCTGCTTTATAGGCCAATAGTACTTCGTATTCTACTTTAGCATTTTTATCACCACCAACTTTGGCTATTTTTTCAACGCGCTTGATACGGTTCTCAACTGTCTCAAGATCTTTGAGCTGTAACTCGGTGTCAATAATTTCTTTATCACGTACAGGGTCTACGCTGCCGTCTACGTGTACCACGTTGCCATCGTCAAAGCAACGTAACACGTGGATAATAGCATCAGTCTCACGAATGTTGCCCAAGAATTGGTTGCCCAATCCTTCGCCTTTTGAAGCACCTTTGACAAGGCCTGCTATGTCAACAATCTCGACAGTTGTAGGTACGATGCGTCCTGGGTGAACTAATTCGGCTAATTTTGTCAATCGTTCGTCAGGAACGGTGATAACGCCGACATTTGGCTCAATGGTACAAAATGGGAAATTCGCTGATTGTGCCTTGGCATTACTTAGGCAGTTGAACAAGGTTGACTTACCTACGTTGGGCAAGCCTACAATGCCACATTGTAAACTCATATTTTATATATTCTCTTTTTTTGTTTCTTTTAATGCGCAAAGTTACAAGAAAAAGATGATTCTTAAATGAATCGGGTTGATAAACTGCAATTTGTCGAATAGACAGGAATGAACATTAACGAATAATTAACAAAAAAATTAATGAAATAATTAATGTTCAATTAATGATAATTAATGTTCAAAACAATGCGCGAAGCGCGCCTAAACTTAAACGTTAACTATTTATGTTATGCGCTTCGCGCTTTGTTTTGAACATTAATTATCATTAATTGAACATTAATTATTTCATTAATGTTTATTCTTGTTCTATTCGACAAATTGCAGTTTATCAGTTACTCTCCACCACTCCTCCATCTTGGCTCACACCACGCACACTGATATCGAGCCACTGCTCGGGGCGTGAATTGGTGAAGAAGAGTACGTGTGCCTTGCCGTCCTTGTCAGTCTTTACCGCAGGATTCCAATAAAGCGTGCGACGCACATCATTGTCTGACGGTAAATCGAAGCGACGATAGTCGGGAGAGTAGAATTGAGGGTGTGAAGCAAAGCCTTGTAAGATGCGTTGATCTTGGCCGCGTGTGCAATGCTGCCGATAGAGGTCGGGCTGTTCGTATACATAGAGTAAATCTTTATCGCTATGCCCTAAACGCTTATCTTTACCTGTCACTGCATTTTCGTTTACAATGCTTGGCACGAAAGTGATGCTCTTATACCCCTCGGCCGATTGTATGAATACGTTATCTTGATAACGAAGGTAATAATTCTCATACCAAGGCAAGTTGTTGATAAACATCGTTACGTAGTTGGCATTGTAATTAACGTGAGGCGCTTCATACATTTTCTTCATCATGACTTTTTGCGCCTTCTTTTTGTCTACTTCTAAATGGATGTCATTCCTTTGCCGCGTTGTTGGTTGCGCTTCAGAGTTGAGCCCACCGAAATGATCACCGCCAGTAGTAAATTCAGGCTTTTCGTCACCATCTTTTTCGTAATCAGCTTCGTCTTCTTCAAATGAGCCACTTCCACTTGTAGTTCGATACAAACCATACAATTGTACCGAGAAGTGATTGTCGAGCATAGGCAGCAATTCGCCCAGGTCGGGCAGTGGCTTTCCTTCGTCCTTGAGGCGCTGCATGATTTGGGCTACGTTATAATATACTGTGCTGCGATCCAAACCTTTGTTTTCGCCTCCTAACCAAGTGTAACGCGTACCTGTAAGGCCATGATATTTACCTCTGATTGTTACCTTTGCTTCGTTGAGCTTTGAAGGCAAAGTGCGTGGAATGGTATCGCGCCACGCAAAGGTTTCGGGCTCTTCTAAGCGTTGATAAGTGACCAAACTATCTTGGACGAGTGGAATGTTTAAGGCTAAACTCTGAGTTGTAAAGGCACGCGGTTGAGGTGCAAACCATTGGTCTATCGAGAGGCGACTCCATGACTTCTTGCCTGTATCAGAGGATTGTGAGAATTGGGCATAGAAGTTGCCCTTAAAGGGAGCATTATTCTCAAATGCGAAGCGGCCGTCCTTATCGGTACGCGTCTTGCCCTGCATGGTCTGTCCATCGAGCGAGTAGGCCAACATGTTAAGTTGATAGTTAGCACGTGGCTTTTGGCGAGCATTGTCGGCAAATAGGCGGCCGCGCAATATGGGGTGTTCCTCTATGGGTTGCTGCAAAGTGAAAGGCTCAGCTCCACACATTACACTAAATTGATTCGCTTGCCAACCTTGCACCATGAGCAAGAGGTCGAGCATTTGGTGGTGGGCGGCATCGTCTTTTTCAAAATAAAGGTCGGGACGTGCCACATAGCCGCGCAACTCTGATGTTAATAATAGGTTGGCCTCCAATCCTCCGTCACGCGTGTCGGTTATGTTGCTACCACCGTCGCGTACGGCTACTGAGAGCGTAGTTGACACGGGGCGATTGGCCTTGTCATGCAAGTCGATCGTTACGATGGCTGGACTAAAGGGAGCATATATCTTCTCGTTTTGTTCAAGGTGTACGTTTAGGCAGCGGTTCTCCTCCTGATTGGGCGCAACCCATACCAAGCGCGTGGCTTGACTATGGCCGCTCACATCGTATAGTTCAACGCGATTGACTCCTCCGCGCAAGGCTTTGCGAGGAATGAAGAGTTCCGTTTCATTCTCGTTGACCGTCAATGTGTCAAAATAACAGACCTTCTCGCGTGAGAGTACGGCCACCCCTAATAGGTTACTCTGTTGGCATACTGAATCGTTAGCTAATATAATTAATGAAAGTCCGTCCTCTGCTTGTTGCGCACGCAAACCGTAGTTGGTTGTAGCTGTGGGTAGGGTAAATTGTTTTTTCTCTCCTTTAATGCTAACGTAACCTTCATTTAAATTATCTGGTAGTATAAAATATCCTCGCCCAGCATATAAGGGCGCAAAGGTAGCTAATAGTTGTCTCTGTTGGTTATAAAGTTGTAGTGTATCGTCAGCAGGCGTTCCGCGTCCGTCCGTTAGTTCGTAAGCAATGCGTTGTGCAATGCCTTTTGCTCGTGCGCCCCCTTCGGGGTAGAACGTGAGCACTCGCTCGCTCTTATTCCCCATGATGTAAGGGCGCGGAGCGCCTAACGTCACCTTATCATGACGGCGCGGACTGGGTAGGGTGAGTTGTGAAGCATCGCCAGAGGCAAGTGTGTGTTCAGCCTTTTGTGGATTATGGCTTTCAAATATAGGCACAATGCGTGAAAAATATCCCTCCCAATTAGTCATGGCACGGGTGTAGGCGCGCACTTCATAGTAGCCAGCGCGAATGGGCTGTTTTAGTACAAAAGCGCCATCAGCCTGTCCTAAAGAGTCAATGTGCAACATTTGGCGCTCCATCTCTTGTCCGTCGGCATTCAATAGGTCAACATAGAGCACCCTACTCACATCGGTAGGAAGTAGACTGGAGGCGCGTACCACATAAGCCTTATACCACAGTGTATCGTTTGCCATATACGATGTATTGTCCATGTGTAGATATACCTTTTCACGTGGATAGTTGCGGTCAAACCCCGATGCCTTCTTAAACCATTCAAAAAGTGTTTCAACGTCTTTTTGTCTACTTTCATCTTGTGCTTGTATGCTTAGCACCGAAAGTAAACAACACAATACAGCGATATATTTTTTCATAGTATCAGATTTTGTTAGACTAATAGGAAGTCAGATTTCTCCCATTTTTGGAATGGTGAATTGTAACTATCTATTTGAAAATACAAATTTGTAGGACACAATGTTAACCTCTAATGATTGGATTTACCCACAACAACAAGAGCTACAATATCAAGGGGGGAGTAGGGTTAGGGGTGAGACCTAATTGCAGCTTATCGGTAATGTTCGTTTTTTTGTAAGAAAGAAATCCCCTTGTCACCCCGTGTGGGGTGCAAGGGGATTTCAAGCAACTATGGCTTTCTTTCATTCAATATTTTCAGAAAGGGAAAGTTTCGCGATGATTAATCGCGACGAGGACGACGAGGAGCGTGACCGCCTTCAGCGCCACCTTCGCGGCGTGGACGACGTGCGGGACGTTCTTCCCAGCCTTCGGGCTTCTCCTCCAATACGCGGTGTGAGAGTCGGAACTTACCCGTCTTCTCATCAATCTCGAGGAGCTTCACTTGAATGGTATCGCCTTCCTTAATGCCAGCTTCTTCAACTGACTCAAGACGCTTCCAAGCAATCTCTGAGATGTGGAGCAAACCTTCCTTACCTGGCATGAACTCTACGAAGCAACCGTAAGGCATAATGCTTACTACCTTAGCGTCGTAAACTTCGCCTACTTCAGGAATGGCTACGATTGCACGAATCTTAGCTACAGCAGCGTCGATGCTATCTTTGTTAGGACCTGATACTTGAATCTTGCCTACGCCGTCAGCCTCTTCGATTGTGATAGTTGCACCCGTATCTTCTTGCATTCCCTGAATGATCTTACCGCCCGGGCCAATAACGGCTCCGATAAATTCTTTAGGAATATCGAAGGCTTCGATGCGAGGTACGTGAGGTTTGAGTTCTGCACGGGGAGCGGGCATCGTTTCAAGGATCTTGCCCAAGATGTGTTCACGTGCTTGTTTAGCTTGTGCAAGGGCCTTTTCAAGGATTTCGTATGAAAGGCCATCGCACTTAATATCCATTTGAGTGGCAGTAAGACCCTTAGCAGTACCCGTAGTCTTAAAGTCCATATCGCCTAAGTGGTCTTCATCACCAAGAATGTCGCTCAATACAGCGTACTTCTCTTCGCCAGGATTCTTAATCAGTCCCATTGCGATACCACTTACAGGAGCCTTGATGGGCACACCAGCGTCCATAAGAGCGAGCGTACCAGCGCAAACGGTAGCCATTGATGAAGAACCGTTTGACTCAAGAATGTCACTTACTACGCGTACAGTGTAGGGATAGTCTGCAGGAATTTGGCCCTTGAGGGCGCGCCATGCTAAGTGGCCGTGACCGATTTCACGACGACCTACACCGCGTTGTGCCTTAGCTTCGCCTGTAGAGAAGGGAGGGAAATTGTAGTGTAACAAGAAGCGCATGTAGCTCTTGTCAAGCACGTCGTCCACCATCTTCTCGTCTAACTTCGTACCGAGTGTAGCAGTGGCCAAAGCTTGTGTTTCACCACGGGTGAAGATAGCTGAGCCGTGAGGCATGGGGAGGGGTGATACTTCACACCAGATAGGACGAATGTCAGTAGTCTTACGACCATCAAGACGCTTGCCCTCGTCTAAGATGCAACGGCGCATAGCGTCGCGCTCTACGTCGTGGTAGTAGCGGTCAACCATGGCATTCTTCTCTTCCAACTCATCGGCAGAGAGTTCGGGGTGAGCTGCAGCGTAACGTTCCTTGAAGTCTTCACGAATTTGTGTGAAGGCATCTTCGCGTTGGTGCTTATCGTGGTCGCCAGCTTCGGCAATGGCGTAAGCGGGCTGGTAGCATTCGTCTTTAACTTGCTGACGGAGTTCTTCATCATTTACCTCGTCATCATATTCGCGCTTAACGTCCGTGCCGAGTTCCTTAGAGAGTTCCTTTTGCAATTGACACATAGGCTTAATGGCCTCGTGAGCGACCTTGAGAGCTTCGAGCAGTGCGCTTTCGGGCACTTCGTCCATTTCGCCTTCTACCATCATGATGTTCTCTTCCGTAGCACCGACCATGATGTCCATGTCAGCGTGCTTGAGTTGTTCGTAGGTAGGGTTAACTACGTATTCGCCATTGATGCGAGCTACGCGAACCTCAGAGATGGGGCCTTCGAAGGGGATGTCGCTGGCAGCCAAGGCAGCTGAAGCAGCGAAACCAGCCAATGCGTCGGGCATGTCAACGCCATCAGCAGAGAAGAGCGTGATGTTAACGTATACCTCGCAGTGGTAGTCAGAAGGGAAGAGGGGACGCAATGCACGGTCAACAAGGCGAGAAGTCAAGATTTCGTAATCGCCTGCGCGGCCTTCGCGCTTAGTGAAGCCACCAGGGAAACGACCTGCTGCACTATATTTTTCTTTGTAATCGCACTGTAAGGGCATAAAGTCTGTGCCGGGCTGAGCTGTCTTTGCAGCACAAACGGTGGCCAAAAGCATAGTGTTGTTCATGCGCAACATTACTGCGCCGTCAGCTTGCTTGGCCAACTTTCCTGTTTCGATGCTGATGGTGCGTCCGTCAGGCAACGAAACGGTTTTCGTTATCACGTTCATCTGATTGTTATTATGATTGTTGTTTTTTATTATCTTATAAGAAACGTGCAAAAATAGTAATTATTTTTCATGTGGTATTAAACTCTGCACCTTTTTTATTCACATACAACGATTTATGCTACAAAAAAAAGACTTGCCAAGTCCCCATTGCTTTTGTTAGAGCAATGAGGGCTTGACAAGTCTTTGAAGTTTAGTTTATGTTGTAAGGTAATAAAAGAGAGGATTACTTACCTTTTTTAGCAGTTAGCTTTGTGTTGAGAATTTTGTAGCGCGGTTGTTGCTTCTTGCGAAGTTCAGCCATGTGTTGCTGACGCACGCTTTCGCCACGTGTCTTCCATTCCTCCATGGTGTAGAAGCGACCGGTGGCGGGGTCGAGATATTTAACTTCGGGAATGTAGGGCGCGGCTTTTGTATCCTGTCCGCCGGCATTGCCAATGGGCTCAAGTTTGACAGCTGCGATGCCTTGGTTGACCATTCCCAATTCGCGAGCGGCAGCCATTGAGAGGTCTACCACGCGACCAGCAGCGTAGGGGCCACGGTCGGTTACGCGAACGATCACTTCCTTTCCGTTTGTCTTGTTTGTTACCTTAATCAAGGTGCCAAAGGGAAGGGTGCGGTGGGCGCAAGTTAAACTGTCTTTGTGATAGCGCGAGCCATCGCTAGTGCGATGTCCGTGAGCGCGGTTGCTGTAGAAAGATGCCTTGCCGTGCTGTTGGGCATGGGCGTTAGTGGTGAATGCGAATGTTACGAGTGATGCTAATAATACTTGTTTAATAGTCATTTGTTTTGTTTTGCCACGAGGATTGCCGACGATGCTTGTGCTGTGGCAGCTTAGCCATACTGCCTGTGCCGCACCATGGTTTGAACGGGAGGGGTGAACTTATAACAAGTCGAAAAGAACAGGAGGTAAAGAGTTTCATTATGCAATCACTATCGGCCTCAAATCTGCCTCAACTTGTCTAACTTCACGCACCGTAAATTCGGCAAATGCACGAGGGACAATTTGTGTCTAAAATAGACCTTGTAAGTGTCCGCCCCGTGAGGTTTACGGCTGCAAATATACGCATTTTTCTTGGTTTGGCGAAACAATAAGTGCTGATAATCACCACTTTAACATTTTTGGTTGTTGGTTTTAAGACATTCGTTTACAAGCGTCTCTTAGATAGCGCAAGGCTTACAAACTGTGTGAGAATAGGCTTTTGGGCGTCCTGTCGCTTTGTTAAAAAGTATTGAATAGGCAAGAATATGCAGCATGTAACGAATAGAAGTGTTAAATGCTTTTTTAACAACTCTAAAAGGCTTGTTTTGGTGTAAAAAAGCATAGTTTTCAATTGCCTTTGCTTACACTTTGCGCTTTTATTGTTACCTTTGTGGCCAATGAAAGCAGATAAATTCATGACACGAATATACACATTACTCATTGCGCTTTGTTGTACACTTGTCGTTGCAGCGCAAGATGCGTTGCCAACGGCCAATCCAACGATGACCTACGTAGACGCTGACGGACAGGAGGTGAGCGAGAGTCAGTACGACGGTTCGGCCCCCTTCCGCGCCACCTTTAAGGCTTGTCCTGAGAATGTGGGCGACTACACGCCACTTTATGAATGGCGCTTTACGCGGAGTGGCGAAAGCACCCCTTTTTTGGTGCGCTATGATGAAGACACAGAGTATGCCTTCAATCAATCGGGTACGTTCAGTGTTGAAGTGCGCATCAGTTTTGTGCAAGGCACCGACACGATAGCCTACGAAATGGACCAACCCTTCGCAGTGAGCATCAGCGAGTCCAAACTTGAAGTTCCCAATGCCTTCACGCCCAATGGCGACGGCGTGAACGACGTGTTTAAGGTGAAGGACGGCTATCAGAGCATTGTATCGTTTAAGGCGATGGTCTTCGACCGCTGGGGCAAGAAACTCTATGAATGGACTGACCTATCGGGAGGTTGGGACGGCCGAAGCAACGGACACGATGTGCCCGACGGCGCTTACTACCTCAATATTCAGGCGCGAGGCGCTGACGGACGAAAGTATAACATAAAAAAGGTAATCAACCTATTGCGTGGCTATAAAGAAAACGGCACGTCAACAAACTAAAGGTCAATGTCAGAACAAAAGATTGAAATATTAGGAGCACGCGTTCATAATCTTAAGAACGTCGACGTAACCCTGCCCCGTTACAGCCTCTGCGTTGTAACGGGGCTCAGCGGTTCGGGCAAAAGTTCGTTGGCCTTCGACACGCTTTATGCCGAAGGCCAACGTCGTTATATCGAAACCTTCTCGGCTTATGCTCGCAACTTTTTAGATAACTTGGAGCGCCCCGATGTTGATAAAATTACAGGCCTTAGTCCCGTAATCAGCATTGAACAGAAGACTACGAATAAAAATCCTCGTTCGACGGTAGGCACCGTGACCGAGATATACGATTTCCTACGTCTACTCTACGCGCGTGCTGGCGAAGCTTACTCCTATGTGTCGGGCGAACCGATGGTGAAATATACCGAAGAGAAGATAGTCAACATGATACTTGACGATTACGAAGGCCATAAAGTCTACCTCCTTGCTCCCCTCATTCGCAATCGTAAGGGACATTATAAGGAACTCTTCGAAAGTACCCGTCGCAAAGGATTCTTGACTGTACGCGTTGACGGTGAATTGCGTGAGATTACTTCGGGCATGAAGCTCGACCGCTATAAGAACCACGACATTGAAGTAGTGGTTGATAAGTTAGCCGTACAAGCCAAAGACGGCGAACGATTGACCAAAAGCGTGGCCGAAACGTTGCGTCAAGGTCATGGTATGATGATGCTGCTCGATGCTGCCGACCACCAAGTGCGTTTTTATTCTAAGCAGTTGATGGACCCCGTATCAGGCATTGCGTATCGCGACCCCGCTCCTCACAACTTCTCGTTCAATTCTACGCAGGGAGCTTGCCCCAAGTGCAAGGGGTTAGGCTTTGTAAGCGTAATGGATCGCGACAAGGTAGTGCCCGACCCCAAGCTTTCTATCAAAGAAGGAGGACTCGCCCCTTTAGGTAAATATCGCAACGCTTTGATATTCTGGGAGATACAGACCGTCTTAGCCGATTACGACTGCGATCTCAAAACACCCATCTGCGACATCCCTGAAGAGGCTATGGACGAAGTGTTCAACGGTCGTGCCGACCGTCTACGCATTCCCGCCTCGACGGCTCATACTACTGACGACTATTATGTAGAGTTTGACGGCCTTGTAAAGTACATTCAGCAAATGGCCGACTCTGAGATGAGTGCCGCCTCGCAGCGGTGGGCAGAACAGTTCTCAAAGACGGCCCTCTGCCCAGCGTGTCACGGAGCACGACTCAACAAGGAAGCCTTGGCCTATCGCTTTGCAGGCAAGACCATTGCCGAACTGAGCAATATGGACATTGCCGAACTCTATGACTTCTTGCAACACGTTGAGGCTGAACTCAGCACCAAACAGCGCGCTATCGCCCACGAGATATTAAAGGAATTGCTCTCACGCCTAAAGTTCTTGCTTGATGTAGGACTTGACTACCTCTCGTTGGCTCGTTCGTCAATGACGCTATCAGGTGGCGAAAGTCAGCGCATACGTTTGGCCACACAGATTGGTTCGCAGTTGGTCAACGTTCTTTATATATTAGACGAACCGAGCATCGGACTTCATCAGCGCGACAACGTGCGCTTGATTAATTCACTTAAAGAATTGCGTGATTTGGGCAACACGGTCGTAGTCGTAGAGCATGACAAAGACATGATGTTGGCTGCCGACTACATCGTCGACATGGGGCCCAAGGCAGGCCGTTTGGGCGGTGAGGTCGTATTTGAAGGTACGCCCCAACAGATGCTCCAAACGCAAACGCTCACCTCACAATACTTAAATGGCAAGCGCGAAATCAGCGTTCCTACAGTGCGACGCACAGGCAACGGCAAGACGTTGCGCCTCATTGGTGCGCGAGGCAACAATCTTAAAGGTGTGACGATCGACATTCCGCTTGGCACACTCATCTGCGTAACGGGCGTTTCGGGCAGTGGCAAGAGTACACTTATTAACGATACGCTGTTGCCCATTCTTTCACAACACTTCTATCGCTCTTTACGCGAGCCTTTAGCTTACGATAGCATCGAGGGCATTGACTTGATAGATAAGGTAGTGGCCGTCGACCAAAGTCCGTTAGGCCGCACCCCACGCTCCAATCCCGCCACCTACACAGGCGTGTTTGCTGACATTCGTTCGCTCTATGTCAACCTTCCTGAAGCTAAGATACGTGGTTACAAGCCTGGCCGCTTTAGTTTCAACGTACGAGGGGGCCGCTGTGAAGTGTGCAAGGGCAATGGTTACAAGACCATTGAAATGAACTTCTTGCCCGACGTATATGTGCCTTGCGAGGCTTGTCATGGCAAACGTTACAATCACGAAACGCTCGAAGTGCGCTTTAAGGGCAAAAGCATCGCCGATGTGCTTGATATGACGATTAATCAAGCCGTAGAGTTCTTCGAAAACGTGCCCAACATCCTGCACAAAATTAAGACGCTGCAGGACGTTGGCCTTGGCTATATTAAGTTAGGTCAAAGCAGCACCACGCTTTCGGGAGGTGAAAGTCAGCGCGTCAAGTTGGCTACCGAACTCTCAAAGCGTGACACTGGCCAGACGCTTTACATACTTGACGAGCCGACTACAGGACTTCACTTTGAGGACATTCGTGTACTAATGGACGTACTGCAAAAGTTAGTAGAACGTGGCAATACGGTTGTCGTAATAGAGCACAACCTCGATGTGATCAAAGTGGCCGACTACCTTATCGAAATGGGTCCCGAAGGCGGTCGAGGTGGTGGCCAACTCCTCTACGAAGGCACCCCCGAAGGCCTTGTCGAAAGCGGCGTAGGCTATACGGGCAAGTTCTTGAAGGACGAACTTGCGCGTAGCGAATGTGCAAATGAGTAAATGTGCAAATGAGTAAATGTGCAAATGTGCAAATGGTTGCCTTTGTACGCGCAGATATTCAAACATTATTCAAACATTCTCACATCTGCACATTTGCACATTTGCACATTCCCCTCACATTCTCACATTTAAAAAAATTATTCACTCTTAATAAATTCAATTTTCTATGTTCGAAGGACAACCGAAAGGCTTGTATGCCCTTGCCCTTGCCAACACAGGCGAGCGCTTTGGTTATTACACCATGTTGGCCGTATTCGTACTCTTCCTCAAAGCCAACTTTGGTTGGGAGGCAGGTACAGCAGGCGCCGTATATGCTTGCTTCTTGGCCTTAGTTTATTTATTGCCCTTGTTTGGCGGTATGATAGCCGACAAGATTGGTTACAGTAAGTGCGTAACTACGGGTATCATCGTAATGTTCTTGGGCTATGCTCTGCTCTCTATTCCAGCAGGAGCTGGCACAATCGCTGCAGCCCTTATGTTTGGTGCACTCATTATGATTAGCGTCGGCACCAGTTTGTTTAAGGGTAACCTCCAAGTAATGGTGGGCGACCTTTACAATTCGCCCGAGATGCAAGGCAAGCGCGACTCAGCTTTCTCTATCTTCTACATGGCCATTAACATTGGTGCCCTCTTTGCGCCCACTGCAGCCGTTAAGATTATGGAGTATGCACAGCACAGTTTAGGCGTAAGTGCTGCCGACTCTTACCACTATGCCTTTGGTGTAGCTTGCGTATCATTGATTGTGTCAATCGCCATTTATTATGGTTTCCAAGGCACATTCAAGCAAGTAATCGTTGCGCCCACTCGAAAGGACGCTGTCAAGACCACCGATGCTGCCGCCACTGAACCCGAACTCAGCAAGAGCGAAACGAAGGACCGCATTGTAGCCCTCTGTCTCGTGTTTGCCGTTGTTATCTTCTTCTGGATGGCTTTCCACCAGAATGGTTTGACGCTTACTTACTTCGCCGATGAATACACCCAGAAGCACGCTGTGGGCGTTGAAAGCATGCTGTTCGATGTTACCAACCTCTTGCTTTGCATTGTAATCATCTACGGTCTCTTCTCACTCTTCCAAAGCAAGACGGGTAAGGGTAAGATGATTTCAGCCCTTGTTATATTAGCTTGCTTGTGCGGTTTAGGTTATAAGTACGTCACACTCGATCCCAATGGTATTGGCATCGAAGCACCTATCTTCCAACAGTTCAATCCCTGCTTCGTAGTAGGTCTTACCCCCATTAGTATGGCTATCTTCGCATGGTTGGCTAAGAAAGGTAAAGAACCTTCAGCACCTCGCAAGATTGGTTATGGTATGTTGGTGGCTGGTATCGGTTACGTAATCATGATATTGGCTTCAATCGGTGTAACTTCAGCTGATCAAAACACCGTTTCGCCCAACTGGCTCATCACTACTTATCTTGTCCTCACGTTTGGTGAATTGTTGCTCTCGCCGATGGGTATCTCATTCGTGTCAAAGGTAGCACCTCCCAAACTCAAGGGTACGATGATGGGTGGTTGGTTTGTAGCCACAGCCGCTGGTAATATGTTGGTATCTATCCCCGGTTTCCTCTGGGGCAAAGTGCCTTTGGTAGTTGTATGGGGCGTATTAGTTGCCCTTTGTCTAATCTCATTCATCTTCATCTTCAGCGTGATGAAGAAGTTAGAAAAGGTTTGCTAATTCTATATAAACACATAATTACGGCCTCAGTCCTCTTTTAGGGCTGAGGCCGTAATTACTTTTACAGTTTCTCGAAGAGGAAATAAATATTAATGTCTGTTCGTTAAATTCAAGTTACAATTTTCTTGAAAATTTTGTAATGCGCAGAGTTTGCATTACTTTTGCATGTATAATAAATAGACTCAATATGCGTAAACTACTCTTTACCTTCGCGCTCTTTGTTTTAGCGCTCACAACGCTCACCTCATTCACAACACGAGGCACAGCAGTTGACCAAAAGCGTTATGCTCTTTATGGCGTAGCCTTTTATAATCTCGAAAACCTTTTCGATACCTTACACGATGCGGGTAAAAATGACTACGAATTCTTGCCTAATGGCACAATGAAGTGGGGTAAGATGAAGTATGAGGCAAAGTTACATAATATGAGCCGCGTACTCAGTGAACTCTGCACCGAGAAGCTGCGTAGCACGGGAGCGGCCGTTATCGGTGTGTCAGAGATTGAAAACTCTAACGTACTCGATGATCTCTTGAAGCAACCTTCACTCGCAGGACGTGGCTATAAGTACGTCAACGTTTCCAGCTACGATCGTCGTGGTATAGAGTGTGCCTTCTTCTATAATCCCAAACTCTTCGATATGGAACGCTTCTTCTGTGTACAATACAATTATGGCCCCACCAATAAGGTAGACGACCCCATGGTAGGTTTCTATATCGACGACAAAGGCAAAGTGCAAGCTTATGACCACCTACAGGGTGACACTACCTACATCACTCGTGGATTCCTCGTTATGGAAGGAAAGTTGGCAGGTGAAAAGATGTTCTTCATCGTCAATCACTGGCCCTCACGTGCAGCAGGTGACGAGGTGCGTCAGCGTGCTGGTTGGCAAGTACGTCAGTTGAAGAATGCATTGCAAAAGAGCGAACCTGGTGCCAAAGTTATCATCATGGGTGATATGAATGACGACCCAGGCAACAAGAGTATGACGACTCAGTTGGGCTGTAAGAGCGAAACGAAGGATGTGAAGGAGAGTGATATGTACAACCCGTGGTATAACACCCTTTATAAGGTAGGACAAGGCACGTTGATGTACAATGGTAAGTGGAACCTCTTCGATCAAATTGTAGTGAGTGGCAACCTAATTGGCACAGATCGCAGCACCTTAAAGTATTATCAACACGCCATCTTTATGCCTCCCTACCTCTTCCAACAAGAGGGAAAGTATAAAGGCAACCCCTTGCGTACGCATGCAGGTGGTGTGTGGCTCAATGGCTATTCTGACCACCTTCCCACCCAAATCTATTTGGTAAAGGAAGTGAAGTAACCCTAAACGTTCGATTATAGGGGCGAGTCTCATAGGCTCGCCCCTTTTTGTTGGGAAAATGTGCAAAGAATACATTCGCTTTCGCGCACCTTTTCTCGCCATGGTAAAATGAAAGCAAGCTTTCTTTTGCTCATTTGGCTTAACGAAAAGGTTTTCTTAAAATTGCACATCGAAAAACGTGTGCAGAACAATAGAAAAGCCTTATATTTGCAACGTGAAGAATAATCCTCTCTTTATCCTATTATGATTATAGAACAACCCGCTTGTTTCTTGCGCTGGCTCTATCCGCGAGCCCTATGGCGCATGAATCCCAACGAGCATGCTGTATATTTAACGTTTGACGATGGACCGATACCCGAGGTGACACCTTGGGTGCTCGACGTACTCGACCATTATGGCATTAAGGCCACATTCTTTATGGTAGGCGATAACATACGCAAACACCCCGAAGTCTTTGAAATGGTGAAGAGTAGGGGACATCGTTTGGGCAATCATACCTATAATCATATAGGCGGTTTGCGCCATGGCATACGTTCTTATATGCGTAATGTCGAAAAGGCCAATGAATATTTACAGACCGACCTATTCCGTCCGCCTCATGGCTGGCTGAAGTGGGAACAGTATATACGTGTGATGATGAAGTACCGTGTGGTGATGTGGGATCTCGTCACGCGTGATTATTCCATGCGTTTGAACGGTCGTGATGTGCTGCGCAATGTGAGGCATTATGCGCGCAATGGCAGTATTATAACCTTCCATGATTCCTTGCGTAGCCAAGACAAACTGCTTTATGCCTTGCCACGTTCTATTGAATGGTTGCAGAAGCAAGGCTATGAATTTAAGGTATTGCCGTAAAAGCTGCAATTGGGCCTCACCCCCTAACCCCCTCTCCTTGAGGAGAGGGGGTTAGGGGTGAGGCCCAATTGCTGTTTATCGAACATATATCCATACGTTTTCAAAACCTTTGATTTATCTTTCATGTTTCATTTTTT
>OKRS01000444.1_pt1 | contig 31946 bp, 20 predicted proteins | sample 1601191 | NCBI WGS metagenome assembly OKRS01 (sample SAMEA3541509, study PRJEB24748) | human gut metagenome | biome: human gut; feature: human-associated habitat; material: faeces | place: China | collected 2012
AGTTTCAAACTATCTCCTGTTTACATCACTCCAAATATCGGATGAGCCATATTATCCCCTGTTGCTAATGAATGGTGGCGTCATAGCGTGAGTTCAACACCCAGTTTGCATCAGAATATTTCCCTATCAATTCTGCATCCTTGATGGCATCAAGCTGGCGCACATACTTGTGTCTCAGGCTGACATCTATGGTTTTTCCATCCTTGTCGCAGCTGTTGAATTCCATCAGCGTGGCTGTGGAAGCTGATTCATCCACAGGTCCGAAGCCTTCTGAAGGAACACCTTCCAGAGTGCAGTTCAGCAACACACACTCTGCATCCGGATAGTTTTTACCCTTGTTGTCTGGCAGACGGGCTATCACGGCATCATTGCCCAATCCCCTGAAGGTGCAATCATTGAATACGTTGCCATGATTCTCCTTGGTGTTTCTTATCCACATAAAGGCGCCATAGCTGGAAAGAGTGCAATGATTGAAATACGACGGTCCTCTGCCCAGAACCGTATCCCCTCCTCCATCAATGACACAGTTGAGCCAGTAGGCTGACCCATTCGCCTGAAGGGCATCGCCGTCACCAACCACATGTACGTTCTCTGAATAATTCCTCTCGCCATTGAGCAGGAATCCCTCTGCCTGTCCCTTACAGTCTGTCTTGAAGGTAATGTTCTTGAAAATCATATCTGCGCAGTTGTCGGCAGCTACAGCCGCACGGCGCGACGGGAATGTGCCCTTCAGCTCGTTGGTTTTTATGTCAACAGGATGAGGGTTGAATACCTCGTTGTTGGGATAATGCACCACTACGCCATCCATCGATTCTCCTTGGATTGTGACAAACCGCTTGTTGCGGAAATACACCAGTTCCTCATAATCCCCATTCTTCACCAAAACCGTCTTCCTGCAGGTTTCCGACGGCAACGAGTCTGGCATCCAGTCCATTGCACCTTGCAGGGTGGAGAAATCTCCGCTACCGTCAGCAGCCACTACAACACAGGATTTATCTTTTGAGGGAGCAGACTGCTTGGTGGTAAACGTCCATGTCCGCTTGCCATTCCATCCTTCTACTACGCCCTTGCCTATCTTTATCTCATACTCATGTCCGTAATCCAACATATTGTTATGCAGATAAATAGTGGCCTTATTGCCATGACAGATGACAGGATAGAAATGGAAGGCATCAGAGAACCCGCCAATGATAGTCTTCTGATACCGGCGCTTGTCTTCTTTGGCTGCTCCCGACGGAGTGCCGGGACGCGTATTCCGATTTGTGACATTCTCCACTTTATATACGTATGGGACCGGAGTATAGACAGCATTGGGATTCTTAGGCTGTCCTTCTGTAGGTCCTGCAGGAATAGCCATGTCTATTCTGTCTACTATCTTGTTGGTGGTTTTGTCCAGCACCGTGACGAGTCCCTTGCTGCCGGCCTTCACCGGTCTGTCAAATTCAATTACGAGGTGTGTGTCAATATTGATGTCGTGAGCGTTCTCCTTGGGAAAAAAGCCGACAGGAGATTGTGCCATGAGGTTCATACATACGATACCCACAGACAGAGTGATAAAGATTCGTTTCATATCCATTAGTTCTAAGTCTTTTTTTACTAATGCAAAAATACGAAATAAAACTGAAAAGATATGATTTGGAAGAGAAATATTATTCCTCTCTCTGCCATATATCCTCTACAGCGGGAACAGCAGCGTGGTGATGAAGATGTTGGCAGCAAGGATGATGATGTTCATCAGCAGACCGATGCGCATGAAGTCGGTAAAGCGGTAGCCGCCCGGCACATATACCAGCATGTGGGTCGGCGAGCCGATAGGAGTGGCAAAACTGGAGCTGACGCTTATCATCAGGGCTATGATGAAAGTGAGCGGGTTTACACCTATCGACGTGGCGGCAGCTACTGCTATGGGATAGAACATTGCTCCGCACGCCGTGTTGGAGATGAATTCCGTGGCGAAGGTGCCTACAAAGCAGATTGTCGTCAGTACTACATAAGGATTGGTGCCGCATACGCTGAGCAGTCCGTCAGACATCATGGCTGCCAGTCCGCTGTTCTCTATAGCTTTGCCGAATGCCATACTGCAGGCAAAGATGATGACCACACGGAGGTCGATACTGCGGAACGCCTGTTCGGTGGTACAGCAGCGGAACAGCAGCATGGCTCCTGCTGCAACCAGCGCACTCTCGAAGAGCGACATTATGTTGAATGCCGACAGGGCTACCATGGCTATCATTATTATGGTAGAGACGATAGTCTTCTTTCCCTGCTCGGGATTTATCTCCATGTCCATGATGGAAGGTTCAAGACCGGTTCTCTTTGCCAGCGCCATCACTTCGCTACGTTGTCCTCCCAGCACCAGGGTGTCGCCTCCCAGCAGGAAGTCGTCGTTGGAGATATTGTTGTTTATCTCGCCGTCGAAACTTATCACACCCAATATCGGCAGGTCGGTCTTAAGGTCGCCGATGGTCTGTCCCACAAGATGACTCTTTGCCGGAACCTTGAGTTCGGTGGATGCTCCCTGTACGTTGAGCTTCTCGTCGGCAGACACTCGTGTGGGCAGCAGTTTCTGCATGGCGAGCATCGACAGTATGCCTACGGCGAGACAGAACAGTCCAACGCCCGTAGTGACGAAGATGCTGAGGTGGGTGCCGGGATGGTCCTCCATATACATGCCTGAGATTATAAGGTTTGGGGGCGTTCCTATCAAGGTGCATATTCCTCCCATGCCCGAAGCATAGCTCAATGGTATGAGCAGTTTGGAGGGAGCTATGCCGAGCTTGTGGCTCCAGTCTTTCACTATGCCGATAAATAGTGCCACCACGGTGGTGTTGCTCAGGAAGGCACTCAGCAGAGCAACTGGAGCCATCACTCTGACAATAGCTCCGGAGAGGCTCTTTGGTGAACCCATCAGGTTTTTCACTATCCATTGGGTAACGCCGGTGTAGGTCATGCCGGCTATTACTACAAAGAGCACGGCTATGACGAGCACACTCGTGCTGGAGAATCCTGCCATGCACTCCTTGGCGTCGAGCACGCCGGTAAGTATCATCAAGGAGGTAGTTACAAAGAATACCAGCCACGTCTCCAGCTTGGTAAATATCAGCGTCAGGAACATGCCAAGTATCAGCACTATGGTTATCCACGCATTGGCCGTAAGACCCAAGAATACTATATTTTCCATATCCATAAAAAAATGTATTTATTTGCCTTTATATTCTATCATTACCATCGTTATGTCGTCGCTCTGAGAAGCTGCTCCGGAGAAGGACTTCACGTTGCGGTATACATATTCCACATAGTCTTTCGCCGTTTGCATGCTGTCGTTCCGTGCTGCAGCAAGGGCTTCCAGCAGGCGGTCGTCGCCATACAGCTCCTTGGTGGTGTTTTCTGCCTCGGTAATGCCGTCGGTATAGAGGAAGAGAGCTTCGCCCGGCTTCATGACGGTCTCTTGTGCCCGGTAAGGGAAGCCTTCGAATATTCCAACGGCGATGTTGGTTTCCACCTTCTCAAAGCTCACCTTGCATGTACCATCCCCTTTGATGCGACGCACCACGGGAGCATTGTGACCGCAGTTGCAGAAGCGCAGACACCCGTTACTGATGTCGAGCACGCCGAGCATCATGGTGCAGAACATGTTCTGGTCGTTGCCTTCCGAGAGAGCCGTGTTCAGAGCCGTTGCAATCTGCGAAGGGTTGTCTTCGTGGAGCGACACGTTGCGGAACAGAGAGCGCAGCACAGCCATGAACAATGATGCCGGCACGCCCTTGCCCGACACGTCGCCAATACAGAAGAAGAACTTACCGTCGCGTATAAAATAGTCAAACAGGTCGCCACCCACTTCCTTTGCAGGCACCAGCATGCCGTATACATCCAGCTCCTTTACATCGGGAAAGGCAGGATAGAGCTTTGGCAACATGCCCTTCTGTATTGTGGCGGCAATGTTCAGTTCGCCCTGCATCATGGCTTTCTGTGCGGCAGCCTTTTCATAGCGGTCGATGACCTTCATAAGCCTCCAGCACACGAAGCCGAAAATTATCATGCCGAAGAACATATTGAGCAGCATGCAAATCTTCACCTCATCCACATGGGCATAAACGTTCTGCGCCGGAAAATCGATAGTAAGAGTCCAGCCGGCTTTCCTTACGGGAGCATAATATATAAGGTGGGTGCCACCGCCACCTTCATAGGAACTTGAGCCGCGACGTGCCACCTTCATCTCCGTAAAGATGCGCTTGTCCATCTGCACGTTAGATTCTGCCATCAGCCTATCGAAAGTCATCTTCAACACATAGTCTGGATTGGGATGCGAGACGAACTTGAAAGACTGGTCCATCAGCGTTACCACGGCATCGGGATATGGAGCCGCCTTACTGATATAGCCGTTAAGCTGTTCGAGCGAGATGTCGCAACATATTACTCCCATGAAGCTGCCATCCTTGTCGTAGAAGGGCATACTATAGGGAGCAAGCAGTATGCCGTTTGCCGCACGCAGCGGATGCGCCCAATAGCCTTTGCCACTCTTCTTTGCGCCTTCATACCATTCCGTATGGTTGTATTGTGCCAGCGAAGATGCCTCCATGCCATAATGGCGGAAGCCTTCCCGCTTGCTGCCCTGACAGAATGTGACTGGTACGGCAATGCCTCTTTTCCTTACCACGTCGGGATCAAAGGATATGACCACACCATAGAGATGCGGATTGTCAACCATGAAGCGGTCCATCACGGCATAGATGTCAGAAGAGAGAACATCAGGATTGGTGGTAGCCAGAGCTCTAAGATTGAGGGCAGACACCTCAGCTTCGGCAAGCAGTTTGTCTGTATGTTCAAGAAGATTGTCGAGGTCGCGTGTGGCTATCTGGTCTGCCACCACAAAGAACTTCTTCTCGCTGTATTTCAGGGCTATGCCGTTGCCTATGGTGAATACGGCAAAGAGCGTAAGCAGTATTGCCAGCGACATCTTTATTTTTGATACCTTATTCATCTCTCTAAATTTTCTTTATCATTGTGAGCACGTTCTGCTCCCCCACTCTCTCATATTCCAGCTTGTCCATCATCTGACGGATAAGGAAGATGCCAAGTCCGCCAATCTGCCTTTTCTCTGCATCCGACGTGGTGTCCACCTCTGGAGCCTCAGCCAAGGGGTTGAAGGCAAAGCCGTGGTCAAGGAGACAGAGCTTTAGTTCGCGGAAGCCATCGTCAGCCGCAGCTACATCTGCCGTGATGGTCACGGGCATGCCTGTAGCCTCGCCATAGGCATAGTTCACGATGTTTGACACAGCCTCGTCGAGAGCCAGCTGCAACTGGAAGACGAGAGTCTGGTCGAGCTGGAACTCCCTGCCCATCTGTACTGTGAAAGGTTCAAGAGCCGCCATCTCCGACAGACTATTGTTTATCGTAAGGGTAAGCATAACTATCTGAAATCAAAGAGAGACAAGAAGCCGGTGATGGTGAATACCTGCTTTACATCTGCCGTCATGCATTCGATGATGACCTTGCCTCCGGCGGCGAGAGTGGCTTTGCGAAGAGTGAGGAAGAGGCGCAAGCCGCTTGAGGAGATGAACTCCAGTCGTTCGCAGTTGAGCACGATAGTCTTGTCGGCATTGTCAAGCAGAGGTTTCATGTCCGTTGCAAACTGTGTAGAAGCAACTGTGTCAAGGCGACCTGTAAGGACAGCCTGAATCTCATTCTCATGATTGTTTATTTTAAGTTCCATAATTTAGTTGTTTTTTTATTGTAAAGATTGTTATTTATAAATGTTTATAGCATAGTTTTTCTTTTCGCATATGTGAAAACAGTTTCATCACCTGTCGCACAACATGTTTCATAGCCGTTTATAGCCTATGCCAAGATATACATCACTAATTTAGTTGTCATTGCAAAAATACACATTTCCTAAAAACCAACAAAGCACAATGTGCATTTTTCTTTCAAAATAAAGCAAAATAATATCCTTAACCGAATGGAACAATACAAAAATGCTGCCTTGCAGACAGGAAACATTACATTTAATGTAATATAAATATAAACAATATATTATATAAAAAGTAGTATCACAAGTGTCATCTGTCGTAAGTGTCATAGATAGACATCGTGAGTGCCATAGTTCGCTTTTTGTATTAATCAACTTAGGCATAAGAACGATGATGTTTTCATTTCATAAACAAATTGTTTTTGCATCGCTTCCGACTTGATTCAAGTATATATAATTCCTACCATATGGAAACAAGTAAAATCAGAATTCACACAAAAGGCGAGCACCGAGAACCGTGAAGTCGTCATCATCGTTTGACACATACTGGAACGACGGCTGCACGGACAGCCATTTGTTCAGTCTCCTCCTCCACGTCAGCTCCAGAGAATATTCCGTGCCCTGCTGGAAACGGGCATACTGGCCCGACACGCCACATTCGTTGGCTTCGTCCTGATATGCTCCACCTATTTCCCCATAGCGGTAGCAAGCGCTCCTTCGACTGGTGTTTTCGGAATACTGAGCCATACAGGAAACCTTTCTTTCGCCCGTCTCCCACACGGTCTGCTCGCCATAGACCCACCATCCGCAGCTGGTCTTGTGCGCACCTTCCTCAGCCGGAGCCATTTCCCCCTCCTCATCTATAGCATACTGACGGGTATGGATGGCAGCACCGGCAAAATACCTTCCGCCACGATATGAATACTCCAGTTGGGAGATGTTGAAGATACCGTCCTTCTTCGGACGCACGAGGAAGGGATTGTCGTGTACGATCCATCCGTTGTAGCCGGAACCGTTGTAGATACTGTTGCGGAACGTCCATCCGCCCTTTGTCACATCGAAATAGACGGTAAGTCCCGACAGAGGATAGTTGGCAATGGGATAGCTTGCAGCCACCGTGGGGAAGATGCCGCAGGAGCTGTTGGTGAAGAGCGCCGTAACGTCGGACGTGAAGAAGTCCTCGTTCACATTCCTCACACCCACGAACAGATGCCCTGCCTTCCACTCATGCATATAGCCAAGCACGGCGATTGCGGCAAACATATTGTCAGCCTCGATGTTCGAGAAACCCTGCCAGTCGCCGATGACGCTATCGCCGGTCTTTGCCAGATGGAGCGTCGCCGCCTCGATGGAGCCTCTGCCGCCAAACACGGGCACGCTGAGGTCCAGGCGCAGCTGGTTCACCCAGTTCGTCTTCTTGTTCATGTCCCATTGCCACTCCGTCGTGTAAACTCCGCTAAAACATTGGGCATGCGACAGACAGACGCTGACGCAGCCCATAAGAATTAAAAATATACGCTTCATAATGTTTCTTGTATCCTCATATCTGGGGGCGGATGCAAAGGTAATAAAATCTTCGCATCCACAAAATACTTAAAATCAGATATATTATCTTCAAATGCATTACAAAGCAAATAGAACTTTCCTAAAGTTCGTTCTTGTGAAGCGCAGCAAGCAGTTTGGCGCTCTGGGTGTGCACGTCGATGTGGCGCTGGAGCTTCTCGTAGATGCTGTTCACCTCGGTGTAATATTCCAGGGCGTTGATTTCGCCTTGCTGCAGCGCCTTGGCGAAGAGTTCTATCGACTCCTGCATCATCTTCACGTCGCTGTGGTCGAGCACCTGCTGCAGCCCCACGAGCTGCTGATAGCCCGAACGGAGCTGCGACTCGGCGGCGCTCCGTGCCTGCTCCACCTGCAGCTGTGCGCTCCGGCGGCGCTCCTTGGCTGCCCGGATGTTCTTGCTGTTGCTGTAAAGCGGGAAGCTCACGCCCACAAGCACTCCGTTCACCGCCTCCTTCTGCTCCGTGTTGCGTCGGTAGCCGAAGGAGATGTCGGGCAGCCATTCCCTCTTCTGCATCTTCACGTTCATGTCTGCCGACTGCAGCATCGTCTCAGCCATCTGTATGTCGGCATCCGAGGCGAGGGCAAGGGCCTTGTAAGACTCGAAGTCGGCTATCGGCTGGAACTTCGGAATCTCCACATCGTCGATGGCTACAGGCTTTCCGCCGTTGAGCTCAGCGAGCTGCTGCAGCAGGAGCATCCGCTCGTTCTGCGCCTCGCTCACAAGGGTCTGCACCTCCATGCAGTCGAGCTTCACCTTGTTCACCTCCAGTATGTTGGCATCGCCTGCCTCCATGCGCTTGTCGTACATCTGCCGCAGCGTCTCGCTGTTCCTGAGGCGCTGTCCGAGCATGGCGAGCGTCTTGTTCAGACGTATTACGTCCACACACAGCAGCTGGGCTTCGAGCAGAATGTCGCGGCGGTTCTTCTCGTAGACCTTTCCGCCCACAGCCTTCTGCATCTTAGCCTGTCTGTTGCGGTCGGCATATTTCGTGGGGAACTGTATCTCCTGGCTCACCACGAGTTCGCTCTCGGCCACGCCCGAATATCCGCTGCGGAAGAAGGGGCTGTATTCCACCGACAAGCCTCCGGGCGCATTGGCAGCCTTTATGTCGAGCACCTCCGCCTCGCCCTCGTGGTGCAGGGCCTTCAGCGTGAGGTTGTTCTGTGCAATCTGCTTCAGCACGTCGCCGATGCTGCCCTCTGCCTTAGCGGCGGAGGCGATGAGCACGAGGCTAACGGCGATTAGAAATCTTTTCATATATTATTGGTATTATAAATGCGTTGAGTAATGTGGAACTAATCAGTCCTCCGAGAATTACCTTCGCCATGGGCGACTGTATCTCGTTTCCCGGCAGTTCGCCTCCAAGGGCGAGCGGCACGAGGGCGAGGGCCGAGGTGAGGGCTGTCATCATGATTGGGTTGAGCCGGGAGAGCGAACCGTTTACTATCGCCTCCCTGACGGTTGCCCCTTCCTCCGTGCGCAGACGCTTGTATTCTGTCACGAGGAGCATGCCGTTTCGTGTGGCGATGCCGAAGAGCGAGATGAAGCCGATGATTGCAGGTATGCTCACTTCGCCCGTGGTGACCACCAGTGCGAAGATGCCGCCTATGAGCGCCAGCGGCAGGTTGAGCAGGATGATGCCAGCCTCCTTGGCGTTGCGGAACTGCATGAAGAGCAGGAAGAAGATGATGGCTATGGCGAGGGTGCAGGTGAGATAGAGCACGCGGCTGGCACTCTCCTGGCTCTCGAACTGTCCGCCATATTCTATGCGGTAGCCTTCGGGCAGCTTCACTTCTTCGCCCACCGCCTTCTTTATGTCGGCCACGACGTCGCTCAATGCCCGGCCGCTGGTGTTGGCGGAGATGACAATCTTGCGCTGCACGTTCTCGCGGTTGATGGTGTTCGGTCCGGCGCCCGACACGATGTCCGCCACGTCGGAGAGCGGCACCTTCCTTCCGTCCGCCGCATCGATGATGAGGTTGCTTATCTCGTCGTAGCTGCCGGCCTTCACCACGAGGTTGAACGCCCTGCCCGCCTCATACACCTGCGAGACGGTTTCTCCGGCAAGGTTCACGGCAATGAACTCGTTGAACTCGGGCAGCGTAATGCCGTTGCGCAGCAGCAGTTCGCGGCGGGGGATGATTTTCAGCTCCGGGCGCTCTATCTGCTGCTCCACGTTCAGGTCGGCAATTCCGTCGATGTCCTTGCACGCCTTCTTTATCTGGTTGCCTATGGTGAACATCTTGTTGAGGTCGGAGCCGAAGAGCTTTATGGCTATGCTTGCCTGTGTGCCGGAGAGCATGGCGTCGATGCGGTGGGATATGGGCTGGCCTATCTCTATGTTTGCTCCTGCCAGCACGGAGAGGCGCCGGCGCACGTCGTTGAGCACCTCCTCATGGCTGCGCCCGTCGAGCTGGAACGGAGCCTCTATCTCGCTCACGTTCACGCCTAAGGCATGTTCGTCGAGTTCGGCACGTCCTGTCTTCCTCGCCACGGTCTTTATCTCCGGCACCTGCAGCAGAAGTCTTTCGGCTCTTGCCCCTATGGAGTCGCTCTCTTCAAGCGAGATTCCGGGGAGCGAGGAGATGTTGATGGTGAAGGAGCCCTCGTTGAACTTGGGCAGGAAGCTGCTGCCGAGCGTGAGGAACACCGCCAGGGCTATGACAAACAGGACTGCCGCCGAGATTATTACGGGGCGCGTATGGTCGAGCACCCAGAGTAGTGCCGTGTGGTAGTATTTCTTCAGCCACACCGCCACGAAAGCCTCCTTGGGCATTTCGCCCTTGCTCTTGCCGAGCATATAGCTGCAGAGCACGGGGGTAAGCGTGAGGGCGACGAGCGTGGAGGCGAGCAGAGCCGTGACGAAGGCTATGCCCAGCGGAATGAGCATCCTGCCCTCCATGCCGCTTAGGAAGAAGAGCGGGGCGAAGCTGACGATGATGATGAGCGTGGAGTTGAGGATTGGCATGCGCACCTCGCGCGAGGCGTTGTAGACCAGTTCTATTATCGGCACCCTGTCGGCTTCGGGCAGCTGCCGGTTCTGCCGTATGTGCTTGTACACGTTCTCCACATCCACTATGGCGTCGTCCACGAGCGAGCCGATGGCAATGGCAAGTCCGCCGAGCGTCATGGTGTTTATGCTTATGCCCATGGCGTTGAGCACTATCATTGCCACGAGGAAGGAAAGCGGTATGGTGACGAGCGAGATGATGGTGGTGCGCGCATTGGCGAGGAATATCATCAGCACGATGACCACGAAGATTGCTCCCTCGATGAGCGACTTCTGCACGTTGTCCACGCTGCTCTCTATGAAGTCAGCCTGACGGAAGATGTCTGTCGAGATATGCACGTCTGCCGGCAGGTTGCCCTTCAGCTCGTCGAGCGAACGGTTGAGCTGTTCGGTGAGCTTCAGCGTGCTGGTGTATGGCTGCTTGGTCACGGTGAGGAGCACCGCGGGGCGTGCCTTCTCGCTCGCTGTTCCGAGCTTCGGCGACTGGTTGCCCACCTTTATGTCTGCCACGTCGGCAAGCGTTATGACGCTCTCGCCGTTCTTCTTCACGATGCACGCCCCGAGCTTGTCGAGGTCGTTGGTCGACGTTATGCCTCGGATGATGTATTCGTTGCCGTATTCATAGCGCACGCCGCCGTTGGTGTTGGTGTTCATGCCACGTGTGCACGCCATCACGTCGGAGAGCGAAACGCCGAAGTGCTTCATCTTGCCGGGGCTGATGAGTATCTGATACTCCTTTATGTCGCCGCCATGCACGCTGACCTGTGCCACGCCGCCCGTGGAGAGCAGGTGCGGACGGATTATCCAGTCGGCATACGTGCGGAGGTCCTGCAGCGAGGTCTTGTCGCTCGTCAGACTGACGATGAGCACTTCGCCGAGGATTGACGACTGCGGTCCCAGAACCGGTGCGCTCACTCCTTCGGGCATCTGTTCGCCCACGGCGGCAAGCTTCTCGCTCACTATCTGCCGGGCGAGATAAATGTCGGTGCCCCAGTCGAACTCCACCCACACTACCGAGAATCCGTGGGTGGACTGGGAGCGCACGCGGCGCACGCCTGTGCTGCCGTTCACGGCTGTCTCTATGGGGAAGGTGACGAGCTGTTCCACCTCCTCTGCTGCCATTCCTCCCGCTTCGGTCATGATGACCACGGTGGGGGCGTTGAGGTCGGGGAAGACGTCCACTTCGGTCTTGCCCGTAGAATACAGTCCGCCGATAACGAGCAGCACCGTCGCCACAAGCACGAGTATTCTGTTCTCAAGCGAGAACCTGATTATCTTGTTCAGCATAATTCCAAATCTGTCTGTTACTTAGATGGTTATCATTAATGGTTGTGGTTATGCGCAGGTATGGCATTGGCTGCCGAGGCGAGCTTCACCTGTATGGCTCCCTTCGTCACCACCTTGTCGCCCTTCTTCAGTCCGCTCAGGATTTCCACCCTTTCGCCGTCACTCTCGCCAAGGGTCACTTCCTGCTTGCGGTAGCCTTCCTTGTCCACCTGTATATATATATAGTGCACGCCCTGCTCCTCGGTTAAAGCCGTGAGGGGGAGGGTCAGCACGTTCTCGCGCTCCTGCGTTATGAGGTAGATTTCGGCATAGGAGCCCTGCACCACGTCGCCCGTGTTGTTGAACTCGAAGACTACAGGGATGTAGGAGTTGTTAACCTCAGCCGAACGTCCGTACGACTGTATGTGTCCGCCCATGTCGGTAATGTCGTAGAGACGGTCGCTGTAGCTGGTGCGGAACTTGGCACACCTGATCTTGTTCAGCTCCTTGAACTCGCGCTCCGGAATCTCGGCACGCAGGTAGAGATGCTTGTTCTGCGTGATGACGGCGAGCGGCTGTCCTGCCTCCACATAGTCGCCGCCTGCCACCAGACATTGCTTCACATAGCCGCCGCGCGGAGCCGTAACCACCACGCCGCCTGCGCTGCGCGTCTTCTGCACGCTGGTATAGGTAAGCCTTGCCGCCTCGTATTCCGCCTTTGCCACGACAAGGTCCTTCTCGCTTATTATCCTGTCCTTGATGAGGAGGCGTGCACGGGTGTAGTCGCGCTCCGCACGCTCATAGTCGATGCGGGCACGCTGCACAGGGTCGCCGTCGGCAACCTGCATTCCGGCAGAGGTGATGGAGAAGAGCGGCATGCCGCCAGCCACCTTCAGTCCCTCGCTCACGTGGTTCTTGTAGGACACGCGGCCGCTGATTGTAGCCACCACGGTGGTCTCGTCGCATGATGCCGACAGCACCTTTCCGCTGGTATGGATTACTCCGTGGAACGTGCCTGGCATGATGGTTTCCACCTTCACCCCGGCAGCACGTGCCTTCTCGGGTGTCAGTATAATCTCGTCGCCGTGGTCATGGTCGTCGCCAGCCTCTCCGGCATGCTGTTCTGTCTCGTCTTCATGGTCGTGGTCCTGGTCGTGGCCCTTGCTTCCGCAGGCAGCCAAGCCAATAGCGAAGATGAACAGCGATAAACAGTAAAAGCTCTTTTTCAGCATAAAATCTTGATCTTTGGTTTCGTTTTTTCAATTTTCGGATGCAAATATACAACAAAAGAAATGCAACCCGTTTGCAAAAGCGTTTCTCTGGAAAAAACATTGACTTTTGCCATGTCTAACAGGGATTATTGGCAAACTAAAGACCTATGAAATAAATTCATATGCTTTTTCTTGCCTGTTTTGCACAAACCGAGTATCTTTACAACATAAACAGACAAAACATTCATGCAATGATACAACAAATCGAATTTTCGCTCACGGCAAGGCGTAGAGGATGCCATCTCGTGACACGCGAGATTATGGACAAACTGCCGAGGCTCCCCAAGACGGGACTGCTGAACATCTTCGTGAAGCACACCTCCTGCGCCCTCACCATCAACGAGAACGCTGACCCCGACGTGAGGACGGACATGGACAAGATAATGGACGACATCGTAAAAGAAAACCAACCCTGGTACGATCACACCATGGAGGGTCCCGACGACATGCCCGCACACGCCAAAAGCTCCATCTTCGGCGTGAGCCTGACCATACCCATCACCGACGGCAGACTGAACCTCGGCACATGGCAGGGAATATACCTCTGCGAGTTCAGAAACTACGGAGGCGCAAGAAAACTGGTGGCTACCATATATGAATAAGCCAAAAGCCATGATATGGCACCACCCCATCGCAGCAACAACCACCTCCTGAAGGAACCCGGAGGAAACCAACCTGCTCGACGGGGCATATATGTTCAATGCCGGTAAAGGTAAGGAAAAAGCCAAGCTGCACATTCAAGGAAATTTACAAGATGATTAAAATCAAGAAACGAACCCTACAAACGTTATCATGTCAATAAAAAGCATATTTGCCGTGTTTTTAGCAGAATTAAAATTGTTTTTTTGACATTTTCGTATTATCTTTGCAAACGCACATTATTAAATGTTAGTATGAACAATAAACTATTTAAACCTGATTATATCTTCGAGTCCAGTTGGGAAGTATGCAACAAGGTAGGCGGAATATACGCCGTGCTCTCCACAAGAGCGAACACCCTGCAGAAAGTGATGAACGACAGAATCATCTTCATAGGTCCCGACTGCTGGCACGACAAGGAAAACATCTATTTCAACGAAGACAACACCATCTTTACCGACTGGAGAGAGAAAGCCACCGAAGAAGGGCTGAAAATCAAGACCGGAAGATGGAACGTGCCCGGAGAACCGATAGCCATACTCGTAGACTTCGAACAGTACTACGAGAAGAAAAACGAGATTTACGGAAAACTATGGGAGGACTTCAACGTGGACAGCCTTCATGCCTACGGCGACTACGACGAGGCATCAATGTTCTCATACGCAGCCGCAAAAGTAGTGGAAAGCTTCTACAACCACTACCTCAACAGCAACGACAAGGTAATATACCACGGCAACGAATGGATGACCGGACTGGGACTGCTCTACATAAAGAAGCACCTGCCACAGATAGCCACCATCTTCACCACACACGCCACAAGCATCGGACGAAGCATTGCCGGAAACAACAAACCGCTCTACGACTACCTCTTCGCCTACAACGGCGACCAGATGGCAGCAGAACTAAACATGCAGAGCAAACACTCCATTGAGAAACAGACCGCACACAACGTGGACTGCTTCACTACCGTGAGCCAGATAACAGCAAACGAATGTAAGGAACTGCTCGACAAACCCGTCGACGTAATACTGCCCAACGGCTTCGAAGACGACTTCATACCAAAGGCGGCCGCATTTACGCGAAAAAGAAAAGCAGCAAGAAAGAAAGTGCTCGACGTGGCAAACGCCCTGCTCGGCACCGACCTCGACGACAACACCCTCATCATCTCCACAAGCGGCAGATACGAATTCCGCAACAAAGGCGTAGACGTATACATCGAGGCAATGAACCGGCTGCTCAGAGACAAGGAGCTGAACAAGAAGGTGCTCGCCTTCATCGAAGTGCCGGGATGGTGCGGCGAACCAAGACAGGACCTCCTGGAAAGACTACAGTCGGGAAAGAAATACGACACGCCGCTCGACGTGCCGATGGTAACCCACTGGCTCCACAACATGAGCCACGACAACGTGCTCAGCATGCTCAAGTTCCTCGACATGCAGAACAGGAAAGACGACAACGTGAAACTTATCTTCCTGCCATGCTACCTCGACGGAAACGACGGAATAATAAACATAAGCTACTACGACATCGTGCTCGGCAACGACCTCTGCGTCTACCCATCCTACTACGAGCCGTGGGGCTACACGCCGCTCGAAGCCGTAGCCTTCAAGGTGCCATGCATAACCACCGACCTTGCAGGATTCGGACTATGGGCAAACAGCGAGAAAGGGGCTTACTGCGAGATTGAAGACGGCGTGAAAGTGGTACACCGCACCGACTACAACTACTCCGAAGTGGCTGACGCCATAAAGGACACCGTGGCGAAATTCTCAAACTTCAACGACAAGCAGATAAAGGCAGCACGCACCAAAGCCTACAACCTGTCGAAGAAAGCACTATGGAGCGAATTCATAAAATACTATTACCAGGCCTACGACGTGGCTCTCAGAAAAGCCGCAGAGAGAAACGGCAGATAATACTCCGCTACATGCGCACACCCACATACAACAGATACAGCCGAAATGCAATAGGCATATATATATTATAATAGGAATATATTACAATAGGTATAAAATAAATTTATTACAAACTTAATAACAGAAAAAATGAAAATCAAAGCAGATCATGTCAATGCTCCCATGTGGAAAGAAGTGACAGTGAAATCAAAGCTGCCTGAGCAACTAAAATGCTTGGACGAGATGGCCCACAACATGTGGTGGGCATGGAACTACGAGGCACGCGACCTGTGGAGAAGTCTCGACGAAGACCTCTACGAGGAAGTCGGACACAACCCTGTGGCACTACTCGACCAGCTCAGCTACGACCGCAAGGAGGAAATCGTAAAAGACAAGTCTATAATGAAGCGCGTAAAGGACGTATACACCCTCTTCCGCAACTATATGGATGTTGAACCCGACAAAAACCGACCATCAGTAGCATACTTCTGTATGGAGTTCGGCATAAACCAGGTTCTCAAAATCTACTCCGGCGGCCTCGGAATGCTTGCCGGCGACTATATGAAGGAGGCTTCCGACAGCAACGTAAACATGTGCGGAATAGGATTCCTGTACAGATACGGATACTTCAAGCAGTCGCTCAGCATGGACGGACAGCAGATCGCCAACTACGACGCACAGAACTTCAACTCCCTCCCTATCGAGCGCCAGCTCGACGAAAACGGACAGCCGCTCGTCATTGACGTGCCTTACATGAACTACAACGTGCACGCATACGTATGGAGAGTCAACGTTGGACGCGTGTCCCTCTATCTGCTCGACACCGACAACGAGCTCAACTCCGAGTTCGACCGACCTATAACACACTCCCTCTACGGCGGCGACTGGGAGAACCGACTGAAGCAGGAAATACTGCTCGGCATGGGAGGAATACTGCTCCTCAAGAGACTCGGCATCAAGAAAGATATCTACCACTGCAACGAAGGACACGCAGCACTCTGCAACCTGCAGCGCCTCTGCGACTACGTGAAGGAAGGACTCACCTTCAACCAGGCAATGGAACTCGTAAGAGCATCCTCACTCTACACCGTACACACACCGGTACCTGCCGGACACGACTATTTCGATGAGACTCTCTTCGGAAAATACATGGGCGGATACCCACAGATGCTCGGCATAACATGGGACGAGTTCATCGGAATGGGACGCAACAACCCTGATGACCACAACGAACGCTTCTGCATGTCTGTATTCGCATGCAACACCTGCCAGGAGGTAAACGGAGTAAGCAAGCTGCACGGATGGGTAAGCCAGAAGATGTTCAACAACATCTGGAACGGATACTACCCTGAGGAAAACCACGTAGGCTACGTTACAAACGGCGTACATTTCCCTACATGGGCAGCCACAGAATGGCGCAAGCTCTACGCTCAGTATTTCGACGAAAACTTCATGGACGACCAGAGCAACGAGAAGATATGGCAGGCAATATACAACGTTCCGGACGACGTGATCTGGAGCACACGTATGGAGCTGAAGAAAAAGCTCACAGACTATATCCGCACCAAGTTCCGCGAGACATGGCTCAAGAACCAGGGCGACCCTTCACGAGTAGTATCACTCCTGGAGAAAATCAACCCTAACGCCCTGATGATAGGCTTCTGCCGCCGCTTCGCCACATACAAGCGCGCACACCTGCTCTTCACCGATCTCGACCGTCTCTCCAAGATCGTCAACGACCCTGAACACCCGGTACAGTTCCTCTTCTCCGGAAAGGCACACCCGGCAGACGGCGCAGGACAGGGACTCATCAAGAAAATTTACGAGATAAGCCAGCGCCCGGAATTCCTCGGCAAGATCATCTTCCTCGAAGACTACGACATGCGTCTCGCACGCCGACTCGTATCTGGCGTTGACATCTGGATGAACACTCCTACACGTCCGCTCGAAGCATCAGGAACATCTGGCGAAAAGGCTGAGATGAACGGCGTGGTAAACCTTTCCGTGCTCGACGGATGGTGGCTCGAGGGCTACCGCGAAGGAGCAGGATGGGCACTCACCGAAAAACGCACCTACCAGAACCAGGGCTATCAGGACCAGCTCGACGCAGCAACAATCTACGGACTGCTCGAGAACGAAATCATACCGCTCTACTACAACAAGGGCAAGAAGGACTACAGCGAAGGCTGGGTGAAGGTCATCAAGAACTCCATCGCACAGATCGCACCACACTACACGATGAAACGACAGCTCGACGACTACTACAGCAAGTTCTACTGCAGACAGGCAGAACGCTTCCACAAGCTGGCAGCCAACAACAACCAGCTCGCCAAGAAAATAGCACAGTGGAAGGAAACAGTAGCCGAGCGCTGGGACGCCATCCACGTAGTGTCGAAAAATACTACCATACAGACAACAGGAATGGTGACAGGCGAGACTTACAACGTGAAATACGTCATCGACGAACAAGGACTCGACGACGCTGTAGGCTTGGAAGTTGTCGTAGTCAGCACCGACAAGAACGGTGAAGAGCACGTATACAACAAACACCCGTTCAAGATGACCGGCAAGGAAGGAAACCTCTACACCTTCGAGGCCAACATCGAGGCAGCAAGAGCAGGATCCTTCAAGACCGGCGTGAGAATGTATCCGAAGAACAACAACCTGCCACACCGTCAGGACTTCTGCTACATCAAGTGGCTCGAATAATACAGTACACACTCTCTCCCGCACACATCATGACCTTGCCCCCGCAAGACAAACATGACACAGACAACAACCGGGAGAAACTCTGAAGAACAAACCAAGTAAGGGAATACGTCACCCCACAAGGGCAGCACGCATTCCCTTATTTCATACCATACCCCCACACACTCTATTCTACCGCAGAACCACACACAAAAAAATCAAGAAAAACACACTTTAAAATAAAAAAAATAAGTTAAAACTATTGACATATATTGTATTTTTTACTACCTTTGCACAGATTTTCGTGTAAAATCATATAATACATTAATAATCAGGAACTTATAAGGTTTAAAGAAAGAAATCAGGAATGAGACAACTAAAAATTCAGAAAAGTATTACCAATCGTTCAAGTGAAGCCCTCGATAAATATCTTGTAGAAATAGGTCGTGCACCCCTCATCTCCATCGACGAGGAAATAGAACTCGCACAGAAGATAAAGAAAGGCGGAAGGGAAGGAGAACGCGCCAAGGACAAATTAGTGACGGCAAACTTGCGATTCGTAGTATCCGTAGCAAAGCAATACCAGCATCAAGGACTGACCCTGACCGACCTTATAGACGAAGGAAACATCGGACTGATAAAAGCAGCTCAGAAATTCGACGAAACACGAGGCTTCAAATTCATATCATACGCCGTATGGTGGATCAGACAGAGCATTCTGCAGGCCATCGCTGAGCAGAGCCGCATCGTGCGCCTGCCACTGAACCAGGTCGGCTCACTCAACAAAATAAACCACGAGATAAACAAGTTCGAACAGGAAAACCAGCGCCACCCGTCCGTATCAGAACTCTCCGAAGCAACAAAGATTGACGAAGAGAAAATCGGACAGTCGCTCGCAGCCGACGGACACCACGTAAGCATCGACGCACCATTCCAGGACGGAGAAGACAACTGCATGCTCGACGTTATGCCAAGCGGAGAAGACAGCCGAACCGACAGAGTGGTAGACCACGAGTCAATGGCGTTGGAACTCAATTCCGTACTCAGCAAAGTACTCAAGGACAGAGAGATAACCATCATCCGTGAATGCTTTGGTATAGGATGCCAGGAGAAGGGACTTGAGGAAATCGGAGACCAGCTCGGACTGACACGCGAGCGCGTACGTCAGATTCGCGAAAAGAGCATTGCAAAGCTGAGAGACAGCGGCAACGCCAAAATCCTCATCAAATACCTGGGATAAGACTCACATAAACATTATACAATCAAAACAAGAAAACGGGAAGTCCACATACACACAGAGGACTTCCCGTTTCACTTTTCCAACCACTCCACCACAATCCACCCCACTCCACAAATTCACCATTTAAATCAGAATCATATCATAATCTGATAAAAAACTGAAAACTGTGATACAGTGACGCTTAGTCGGGCAATGTGTTAAGATTCAAACCAACCCAAGGCTCAATGACCTTCTAATGAAACTCAACATGAAGATGGTACTGTTCAAATCCGACCAGACTGTCAACGTGGATTTCGACCATGTTTTCGTCAAGACGGAAAAAGTCGATGCGACATATTCGGAGCATTGTATATTTCAATAATAAGATTTTTTGTCTTGTAAAAAATGTTTTTTGTGAAATAATTTGTCATTCTGTCATAATTTGACGTAACTGTTTGGTTTATAAGAATATAGCAGAGTGACAGATTTGTTTATATTTACAATATCTGTCACTAATCTGTCATTAGTTGGGCTTTAAGCTGAATTGGTCTGCTGTTGTTCGTTGTTTGCAAATATAGGGTGGCAACTTTTGAGTAATTAGAATAGGACTTATGGGTAATAAGGATGCTACTTATTGGTTAAAAACCATGGGGTTATCATGCCTATCTCCCTTGTTTACGATGCCTATCTCCCTTGTTTACGATGCCCATCTCCCTTGTTTATGATGCCCATCTCCCTTATTTACGATTCTATTTTGCGTGTTTGATGCCTGATTCGCGCATTTTCGAGCTTACTTTTCTCTATGTGTTGAATGCTTGGTACGCTTGGCTGATGGGCGTCGGGCTATCTATAGTGCTGAGTGTCTGAGAGTTATGTGGTTAGGTGGGCTTATCGTGGTCTGACGGAAAATGACAGATTATACTTTAACTAAAACTTTTGTCAGCTACTGTATATTATTAAACTATAGATGGTTATAAGAAGCGAATGACAGAATGACAGATATTTTCCAAAAAAAATTTTTTGCTGATAAATTGTAAGCGGCTCTGCGTTTATTTCATTGTAGCATTTTCATTTGTTCGTACCTTTGCACCATAATTTTAGCCATACTGTATTCCATAGCCATCTCCTGCAGGCTGAATGGAGTCAATCTGTTTGAATACATCTGCGACGTCATAGAAAAGACCGTTGAACGGCCGCTAAATACCCCACTGGAAAAATACAGGGACTTACTCCCTGAGCGATGGAAAAAGCAGTAACAACTTTCTGTGCAAAGTCACAAATTGACAAGGCACTCACAATGAATGATAGTATTGTTTTTTTCATAACCATATAATGTAATAACCTTAAATTAGCAGACTTATAATTTTACAAGAAAGCAAGTCATTGGATAACAAAGAACGCTTGTAAATGATTAAATATCAAATATATAACTATAGTTAAGTGAAAAATATCGCATCACTGATATTTCTCTACTTTCTTATACTTCTCCCACGCCATGATGATTCCTGTCACTCCCGAATAGCTCTTCATTCCACCCTCCACCTGGTTGCCCTCAAGATATAGGTTGTAAATGAAGTTCTGTGTCTTGTCGATAATGGGGCTATGAAGCGATAGCCAGTATTCGCGGTCGGTTTTGGCGAGACGAATTATTTCGGGATTTATACGTCCTATGTAAGTGTCGTACTCCCTTTCGTCGAGCAGTTCGTGGGCGTTGCGCAGCATGTGGAACAGAATGTGGTAGTAGCCACTGAAGCGCACAGCTCTATCGGCAGATGCGGTGCATACTAAGTAGCTATAGAAATTAGCCTCGCCCTCGTTGGCTATACCAAGCATGTGGGCATATTCGTGGGCGTAGATTGCAGGATACTCATGCCGGCGGATGTCGGCGTTGAGTGTGAACTCGCAGAAGAATGGTGCCATGCTGCCCGTCACGCCAGCCATACTGCTAAGTCGTGAGAAAAGCATCGTCTTGGCGTGGGCATTGGAGTTGAATGGGCGGTTGATGCCCATATCCTTCAATTGTCTGTAGCCTTGCAATGTGCTCTGCCATGCGCGTTGCTTTATGTCGTTGGGGATAGCCTTAGTATATGTGGCGTTGAGGCTGTCGGAATAGTCGTTGGCAAAATGCAGAAAATCGTCGGTTGCCACTTCCACGGGCGGCATGCCTATGCGTTGATAAACGTCCTGCTGGGAGTAGTTGAGCCCCCAAGCGGCATAAAACCATACATACACCCATATCAGATATTCTGCAACCAGACATAATGTCTTTTTCTTTCCCCTTTTCTTATAGGCTATGCTGTAGATAGGGTAGGCTATAACCCAGAGTATGCTCATGGCGATGAAGAAATCGCCCAAGGCAAAGGGCACGATGCCCGAAACCGACGACAGACATACGCCTATCTTGGGGTATATGCAGAAGGTGTAGGCATCGCCCAGTCCAGGCAGCATCTTGAACGATGTGACTATGGCGAAAAGCACCATCAGCGCAATATGACGCGGGCGTGGCTTGAATCTTATATTCAATATTTTCATTGTTCTGTTGCTTTGAGTTGCAAAGTTATACAATATACCTTATACCTTAAATTAGCAGACTTGTAATTTTTGCAAGAAAGCAAGTTATTGGATGACAATAAATTATCCAATGCTTGCATATGTCAGGAAATTTATTTATCTTAGTACTGCTAAAAACTCAAATAAAGAATATCTGACATATGGCAAAGGTAATTATAAAATCTGAGAAAATCACTCCTTACGGATGAATTTATTACGCAAGCAGGACTTTCTATGCGCTTTCACTTGACAAAGTCATCAACGGCACTCTTGGTGTTCGCAGCTCCACCTACAACGGCTACCAGTGGGACGAGATAATGTCAGTCATGTCTGACGTGTTCCTCTGTGGCGGTGACTGTTATCGTGCAGATATGCGTATGCGCACGATGAAAATCCAAATATTTTACGGAAATACTTTGTCTGCTAATTTAAGGAAAAGTAAAAAAAAACAGTTCGTATGTAATAAAACGCAGACATTATCGTTAGTATAATGAAAGTAATAATAATTATAAATTAATGCCTATGAAACATTTTACTTTTGAAGAGGCCCAACCGGCCAAGAAAACTCTTGATCTGATACGCACAATAGCGTATACATACCGGGTTATGAACCTGAACGGTAAGACGAAAGCTTATTGCTTGAACTAAAAAATCAAAAACAGTAGAAGAAACAAAAGAAACTATTATTCACAGGATGGCTACAATGGTATCTCCATCATTACTTTCTGCGGACTTCCTTAATCTGCAGAGTGATGTGGAAATGATAAACAGAAGTGAAGCGGACTGGCTTCATCTGGATGTGATGGACGGAAGCTTCGTGCCGAATATCTCTTTCGGCTTCCCGGTAATCGATGCGGTTGCAAAGGCTTGCACGAAACCGCTTGACGTGCATTTTATGATAGAACACCCTGAGCGCTATATCCAGCGCACGGCAAAGACGGGCGCGATGATGATGAATGTGCATTATGAGGCGTGTCTGCATCTGCATCGCACGGTACAGGAGATTCACGATGCGGGAATGAAGGCAGGCGTCACGCTGAACCCTTCCACACCGGTCTGCCTGCTTGAGGATATCATAAACGATGTCGACATGGTGTTGCTGATGAGCGTAAACCCCGGCTTCGGCGGACAGAAGTTTATAGAAGGATCCGTTGACAAGGTGGTGCGCCTGAGGGAGCTGATAGAGAGGAAAAATTCCAAGGCTCTGATTGAGGTGGACGGTGGCGTGCAGGCGGAAACCGCTCCGCGGCTTGTGGCTGCGGGTACGGATGTGCTCGTGAGCGGAAGCTATGTGTTCAAGGCTGCCGATCCTGTAGCCACGATAAAGGGGCTTAAGGAACTTTAGACGGAAGAACAGATATGGTGTAAGGAAAAGCTGGATGTTTCTTTTCAGTATTGCACTTCGAGCGACATCTTGCTTTTCTTTGCCATTCTTCTGAGGTTCAGTATGGCATAGCGCATGCGTCCGAGGGCTGTGTTGATGCTGACGCCTGTCGTTTCGGCGATTTCCTTGAACGACATCTCCTGGTAGAAGCGCATGAACACGATTTCGCGCTGGGTCGGCGGCAGAAGGTTCATCATCTTCTTCACGTCCCTGAGCACCTGCTCGTTGATGTATCTGTCTTCGATGTTGTAGTCGAGACAGTTGTTGCTGTTAATGTTCGAGAGGTCATTGTCTTCCGGTGCCTCCACGATGTTCTGCGCCCGGTTGTCGCGGTACCAGTCCATTATTACGTTGTGGGCTATGCGCATTATCCATGCCGAGAATTTGCCTGAGTCGACATATTTCCTTTCCTGCAGCTTCGTGATTACTTTCACGAAGGTCTCCTGGAATATGTCGTTTGCCAAATCCTGGTCGTGTACGACAAAGAGTATGTATGAAAACAACTTCGATTGATTGCGTGACAATAACAAATCGAAAGCCTGATTGTTTCCGTTTACGTATGACAATGCCAACTGCTCGTTGGTCATTTCATTTAATCTTATCATTTCAATTCAATTTTTTTGTGAAGTAAATGATGTTTCTATAGGCTTTGAATTTTTATTTGTTATTATCTGTTTTTCCTGTATTTTGCTTCTGCCGCTCCTGTTTGTCGGCATGATTGCGGATGCAAATATATATATAAATGTTTGTTTGAGCAAATTTTTGTCTTTATATTGTTATTTTTCTCCCGTTTCTTTGTTTATTGGAAAAAAAGATATACATTTGCAGCCGAATAAAGGTGTGCAGAGATGCGCTTAATAGGGAATGGAGTGAGAATCTCCGACTGTCCCGCAGCTGTAAACCCCTTTATGTTCTTTTGCGGAAGAGCCACTGCCCGTTATTTTTTCGGATATTTGGGTGGGAAGGTGCATAAAGAACGGGGTGAAGTCAGAATACCTGCCTTTAGAGTGATACGAAGCGGAATCTCCTCGGTGTAAGGGGTGGAAGCAAATTATGTGGAATATATGGATTCTCGTGTGGAATATGGATGGATGTCTTGTAGGACGTCTTCTTCGTGTTTTTTATTCCGTCGGCTTTATGTATGTTTCCATTTGCCTGCCCCTGGATACTTGATTTTCGCTTTCTGTCGTGGCGGTATGGAATCATACGTGTATTATTATATAAGTTTTTGGATGAGATGGCGTTGCCGTGAGGTAACGCCATTTTGGGTGTATATATGAGGTGTGAAGAGGCCTGTTCCAGTCGTGCATGGCGGTCTATTTCAGCCATTCGTAGTCCAGCAGCTCTTTCATTCCGGGCAGTTTGAGGTATGTCGTCTTGTATCCGCAGATTGATATTCTCTTGTTGTACAGGTCCGGATTGTCTTTCAGGTTGAGTTCTTTCCTGTATTCGGAGCCGCTTTTCAGCTGTATCGTCATGATGTGTTTCTTGTCCGTTTCGTTTTTCTTGTCGGAGAGCAGGATGGATGTGGCGTAGTCGAAGGGACTGGAGAACTGGAACTTGTATCCGTCGCTTGATGTGGCGCAGCCTACGATATATCCGTCTACCCATATGGCTTCGCCGTTCAGGCTGTTGTTGATGAAGTATGTCACGTTTACGTGCTCTCCGTCGCTCCATTCCTCGTAGTCGGCGTTGTCGTTCTTGTTGTCTTTGTCGTCGTTTGCCCATCCTCCGTTGTCGCCGTTGTCGTCCTTTTTGTCGGTTTTGTTGTTGTCGGGGGTATCCGTGTCCTGTTCTGATGACTTTTCGCATGAGAGGCAGACGAGGGTTAGGCAGATGAGCGTAATGATTTCCTTGTAATGTTTCATTGTGTAGAGATATGTGGTTTTGATTGCCATGCTGCTGAAATGCAAAAGAGGTTGGCGCAGGATGCTACCAACCTCATGCGATTTCGTAAATGGCGAAATCATAAATAAGTTGGCGCAAATATAAACTTTTGTTATGACTTATGCAAGAAATATCCTATAAAAGTGTTTTTTTAACATTTCCCTTTGTCAAGGTAACTACTCAGCACTCCACAGCATGAGTTATGTGCCGGAAATTGCAAATAATCCTTATTTTTTACATCGGTTTGCCGAATATATATATAATTATGTGTATCTTTGCCGACGTTTTCATTATGTATGGAATTTATTCCGGAAAAGCCTGTGCCATGAAAGATATATGGAACGAAAGGCATTCCGTGCGTTTATGAAAAAACTAATAACAAATAACAAATTAAAATTTATGAAAAAGCTAAATGCACTTTTACTGTTGTGTCTGCTTTTCCCTCTTGGTCTTATGGCATCCGTGTGGGACACGGAATACAAGCAAGTGGAGCAGAGCATCAGAGAGCCGAAGTTTCCTAACCGCACGTTCAGCATCACCAAGTATGGTGCGTCGTTGAAGAACACGGCGGCAAAGAACCAGAAGGCGATAAACAAAGCCATTGAAGCCTGCTCGAAAGCAGGTGGCGGTAAGGTCGTCGTGCCTGCCGGAACCTGGAAGACGGGAGCTATCCGTCTACGCAGCCATGTGAACCTTGTAATAGAAAAGGGAGCTACACTCTTCTTTGAGTTCGACAGAGCCCTTTATCCGCTCGTTGAAACCCGTTGGGAGGGACTCGACTGCATAAATTACTCTCCGCTCATCTATGCCTTCAAGGAGACAGACGTGGCGATAACGGGAGAGGGCGTGATAGACGGAAACGGTTCCGACGACACATGGTGGCTCATGAGCGGCAAGACTCCAAAGAGCCGCGACATAGAGGTGAAGGAGAAACAGCAGAATCCTGGCGGACGTGCCGACCTGCTGAAGTATGCCGAGGACGGCGTGCCGGTAGAGAAGCGCGTGTTCGGTCCGTGGAAGGGACTTCGTCCGCAGACCGTAAACCTCAACCAATGTGACGGTATCCTTATCGAGGGCGTGAAGATGATACGTTCCCCGTTCTGGGTTATGCACCCGCTGCTGAGCAAGAACATCACGGTACGCAGAGTACATGTGGAGAATCACGGTCCTAACGGCGACGGATGCGATCCTGAGTCATGCGAGAATGTGCTTATCGAAAACTGTATCTTCGATACCGGCGACGACTGTATAGCCATCAAGAGCGGACGAAACGAAGACGGACGCGAGGGCGGCAAGGGCAAGTATGCCGGTCGTCCAAGCAAGAACATCATCATCCGCAACTGCGACATGAAGGATGGTCATGGCGGCGTGGTGCTCGGTTCCGAGATTTCGGGCGGATGCAGCAACGTGTTTGTAGAGAACTGTACGATGGACAGTCCGGATCTCGACCGCGTGCTCCGCATCAAGACAAACTCTTGCCGTGGCGGCGTTATAGAGAATGTGTATTTCCGCAACGTTACGGTAGGCCAATGTGGAGAGGCCGTGTTGAAAATCAATACCAACTACGAGCCGAAGGAAATCGGCCGCCGTGGATTCTATCCTACGGTAAGGAACGTATATATGGAGAACGTGACATGCCAGAAGAGCAAGTACGGCGTGATGATTGTAGGCTTCGACAACCTCAACACTATCCACAACATCAATCTGAAGAACTGTACATTCAACGGCGTTTATGGCAAGCCGGTCTACATAACAGGTCAGACAGACCAGCCAAACTATGAGAACCTGAAGATAAACGGTTCGCAGATTCTTTCAAAGGCTCCATACCAGACCTACAGTCAATGGATGGCCATGTCGGAGATAAAGCGCAACCCGGACCCATGCTGTCTTGACTTCGCGAAGAAGCCGAAGTGGGGATACGTTACGGGCATAGAGCTGGAGTCGCTTCTCGATGCCTACCAGTCGTGCAAAGACGAGAGCATCATCAGTTATCTCAAGCAATATCCTGCAAAGATGATTGACGAGAAGGGCAACATAACAGGTTATGACTACAACGCCTTCAATCTCGACAACACACGTCCGGCACGCTTCCTGCTCCGCATGAACCAGCTCTTTCCTGAGAAGAAAAACGAGCTGGCTCTCAAGACAATCTTCAAGCAGCTTGAGAAGCAGCCTCGCACAACCGACGGAGTATGGTGGCACAAGGCTATATATGCCTATCAGGTGTGGCTCGACGGAGTATATATGGGACATCCGTTCTATACGATGGCTGCTCCCGTGCTGAAGGGAGAGAAGAAGGCGGAAAAGTATTATGACGATACATTCGCACAAATCTCAAAGACCTACAACCGTACTTTCGACAAGAAGACGGGACTGTGGAAGCATGCCTGGGATGAGACAGGAGACATGTTCTGGGCTAACAAGGAGACTGGACTCTCCGAGCACACATGGGCACGCGCCCAGGGATGGTTCGCCATGGCGATACTTGAGGTGCTGGACGCTATGCCGGAGAACTACAAGAACCGTGCTGCCCTCATAGAGATGCTCAACGACGTGATGACCAAGACCGTGAAATATCAGGACAAGAAGACCGGACTATGGTATGACGTGATGGATGTGAACGACAGTCGCAACTATCTTGAGGCTACGGCATCTTCTATGTTCACATACGTATTGCTCAAGGGCTCACGTCTCGGATATTTCGACGCCAAGCTAAAGGAGGCTGGCCTGAAGGGCTACAAGGGTATTCTGGACAACTTCATAAAGGTAAACGACGACAAGACTATCTCCCTGACACGTTGCTGCGAGGTGTCAGGCCTCGGTCCGGGCATGAGCGCAAAGGTTCTGAAGGCAGCTCCGAAGGTAAAGGAGAACAAGCGTCGCGACGGATCATTCGAGTATTATATTAGTGAGCCGATACGCGACAACGACGGCAAGGGCGTTGGCCCGTTCATCTGGGCGTCGCTCGAGATGGAGAAGATGGGATATGATGTGGAGAAGCTGAACAAGTAATATTGCTTGCACATCTCCTTTATGGTCATGTGTATCCCCTTCATGGTCATGCACATAATATGTCTTGTAAGTTAAAACTTGCAAAACTTATATGAATAATTGGTAGAAAATAGAGTAAAAATTGGCATAAGGATTAAACCTTGTGCCTTTTTTTTGTTCTATTAATTAATAAGGTGTAACTTTGCACCCGATAATGTAATATCTTTACATCTGACAAGTCTTGTCTTTGTACCACGATAAGTTTTTATCTTCGTACCCGATAAGTCTTATCTTCAAAAGGTAAAGTAAATAGTATAGAAAATCTATTAGAAACAAATATGAAGAAGTTATATTCAACAATCTTTGCCCTTGCCCTGGCATCAGGAGCGATGGCGCAGAACGAAGTGCCGGCATTCCCGGGAGCGGAAGGCTTTGCACGCTATGCCACCACAGGTGGACGTGGCGCAGACGGCAAGACAACTGTCTACCATGTGACAAACCTCAACGACAGCGGAGCTGGCTCCCTGCGCGAAGCCTTGAAGAAGGCAGGACCGAAGACCATCGTCTTCGACGTGAGCGGATACATAGACCTGAAGTCAAACCTGCAGGTTACTTCCAATACTACGATTGCCGGACAGACAGCTCCGGGCAACGGAATAACGCTACGCTATTATACCGTGGAGTTTACAAAGTGCGACAACGTCATAGTACGTTTTCTCCGCTTCCGACGTTCGCAGGTGAAGAACGTGAACGATGGCGCAGACACGGCTTGGGGAAGAGAGCACAAGAACATCATCATCGACCATTGCTCCATGTCATGGAGTATCGACGAGCTTGCATCTTTCTATGACAACCGAGACTTCACCCTCCAATGGTGTATGCTTGCCGAGGGCTTGAACGCAGGACATGAGAAGGGCGACCATAGCTATGGAGGCATCTGGGGTGGCAAGCCGGCATCGTTCCATCATAACTTCCTGGCACACGTGCAGAACCGTGCTCCACGCTTCAACGGCGCACGTTACAACTGGACTGGCTATGACCGTACGAAGTATGCCAACTCCATCCAGGCCGAGCGCGTGGACTTCCGCAACTGCGTCATGTACAACTGGGGCTCAGGCAACGGGTGCTACGGCGGTCCGGGCGGCGGATATATAAACATGATAAACAACTACTACAAGGCTGGTCCGGGCACGAAGAACAAGAAACGCGTGACACAAATATCATTCTCCGACGCTTCAAACGGCGGAGACAATCCGTTCCCCAACTATTCAAGCCGCTATTACATCAGCGGAAACTACGTTACGGCAGCTGGATCTGCTGCCGAAAACTACGACTGGAAGGGTGTTATCTACGACAAGAAAAATATCATCAACGGCGAATACTACATGCAGGATGCCAAGCATTATTACGGCGAGGACCAGACTTACGTGAAGGATGCCAACGGCGTAGACTGCATAAAGATAAAGCTCGACGCTCCTGTTGAGGCAGGCGACGTGACGACTCATACGGCGCAGACAGCCTATGAGAAGGTGCTTGCATACGGAGGAGCAAGTCTCTATCGCGATGCTGCGGACGTAAGATACGTGGAGGAGGCAACAAACGGCACGACAACCTACAACGCCTCTCATGCAAAGGTGGCAGGAATTATAGACGCCATCAACGACCCCTCTTCTGATACGCAGGATGCAAAAACGGCAAGCTTCCCGGAACTCACAAGCGAGAGCCGTGCTGCCGACTACGATTCTGACAAGGACGGAATACCTGACGCATGGGAAATTGCCAACGGCTTGAACCCTAATGATGCAAGCGACGCCCAGCTCAAGACACTCGACACGGAGAAAGGCTGGTACACCAACCTTGAGGTTTACCTCAACTCTATCGTGGAGCCTATCGTAAAGGCGCAGAATGCCGATGCCATATCTTCGGTAAACGAGTATTATCCTGCCTTCAAAACGGCAGCCATCAATACTCCGATGCAGCAGTCGGAGGTGAAGACCATCGAGTATTATACCGTCAACGGCCAGAAGCTTGCAGCCCCACAGCGCGGGATAAACATCCGCAAGATGGTGATGACCAACGGACAGACGGTCTGCGACAAGGTAATAAAGGAATAAGAACAAGTGTAACATTTATTTCACAAAATCAGAAGGAAGCACGGATGAGTGCTTCCTTTTTTAGTAGATATCCGTATCTTAACCTTATTTTAACATGCCAAACATAACAACATATGTATAAAATCTTTATCTTTGCAATGATTATCAAAAACAATATTAAAAAAATTATTGATTATGAAGAAAACTTTACTCGTATTGGTCTCATTGCTGATGACTATGGGTGCATTTGCAGATGAGGTGACATTTGTCTTCACAGGTGAGTCTGCTTACGGCATGAATCTGCTTAGCGGCTCGACAAATGAGTACAACCCAGACCCTTACACATGCAAAGAGGGACAGGTCACTCTTACTCTTAACGGCAAGACACGTTGGTGGAAAGCAAATTCTGGAAACGAACTTCGTTTCTATAAGGGCTCAAGCATGAACGTGGCAGCTCCGCAGGGAGAAGTGGTGACAAGTATTGTATTCGAAACAAAGGCAGGCAAGAGCTTCGAGTCTGCTGTAGGTACTTATGGCGACGGAACATGGACTGGTGCCTTGAACTCTGTAGACATTTCATGTAATATTGCAAAGAGCAGCGCAGGCATCTCCAAGATTACCGTTACATATCAGAAGTCTGACGCTCCGGTAAAGAAGAACCCAGAGCTTGCTTTCAGCGAGAAAGAAGCAACAGCAACTCTTGGTGTGGCTTTCACGGCTCCTACTCTTACCAAGGCAACAACAGCTGACGTTGTTTATACTTCAAGCAACGAGGCTGTAGCTACGGTAGATGCCGTATCGGGTTATGTTAACGTTCTTGCAGAAGGTCAGACAGAGATTACAGCAAGTGCTCCTGAGAACGACGAGTATTCTGCTGGTTCTGCCAAGTACACTCTTAAGGTCGTAAAGCCGGCATTGGAAGAGGTGACAGAACCTTACAAGGAGACTTTTGAGAGCAACCTCGGTTCGTTTACTATCGACAACGTTTCTCTCGGCGATGGTCTTACATACGTATGGAAGATTGACGAGAACTACAAGTGTGCAAAGGCTTCCGCTTATATTCAGAAGAATGTAGCGTCGGAGAGCTGGCTTGTTTCTCCATGGATTAATATCTCATGTGCAGAAGTTATACGTAATCTCTATTTCGATCACGCCGTTTCTAAGTATTTCGGCGACAAGGAAACAGAGGCTACCGTATGGATCAAAGTAAAGGGCGGCGACTGGACGCAGCTTACAGGCATCAACTATCCGGCTATTCCGGATGGCAAGAGCTTCTCTCCATTCGAGACTCAAACCATCAGCCTTGCAGGATATGAGGGCAAGATTGTAAAGATAGGCTTTAAGTATGTAAGCTCTGACAAGGCTGCCGGTACATGGGAAATCCGCAATTTCATCGTTGCTACAAGCCCAGAGGCAAGCATTAAGGACGTTACAGCCGATAAGTTCGACGCCAACGCTCCTATCTTCAACCTCGCCGGTCAGCGCGTAAGCAAGGACGCCAAGGGTATCCTTATCCAGAACGGCAAGAAGTTTGTAAAGTAAAGCGTCAGCAATACTGAAACATTTATACCAAGGCATCTTCACCTTTTTTTGCGTGAGGATGCCTTTTCTGTTTCGTGCCTCTTTTCCGTTGCTTTTCTTTTCTTTCTTGAGAGGATAGGCAAATGCTTTGGGAAAACGTATTATGTCTTATACTGATATAGGTAGACACATTTTATAAACAATAAAAATGTGTAATAC
>OKRS01000448.1_pt1 | contig 31823 bp, 21 predicted proteins | sample 1601191 | NCBI WGS metagenome assembly OKRS01 (sample SAMEA3541509, study PRJEB24748) | human gut metagenome | biome: human gut; feature: human-associated habitat; material: faeces | place: China | collected 2012
ACTATAATTCAACTATTTCAAAGATCGAATTGCCCTTTTTTATTGGACAGTAGTGAATGCAAATAAAAAAACAGAATAAAGAATACTAAAAGCGATATTCTTTATTCTGTTTTCTTTTTATCCATTTATCTGTTTTTCAGTTTATTCAGCCTTTTCAGGATAGTTAAGATTCTCAGGCTTAATATTCTTCAACACCTTAAGATATTGCTTAGCTTCATAGCGAGCCATAGGCAGATCATGAAGCAGATAGTTGCCACAATCCTGAGGTTCTGTTCCTGGAACAACACCATCGTAGTTAGCAACAAATTCGAAGGTATCTATCATGAGCTTAACAATCTCTTCGCTCTTCATATAACCCTTCATAAGGAGATAGTTGCCTGTAAGACAGCCCATTGGTCCCCAGTAGACTATACGATCTTGCCACTCTTCGTTATTGCGAAGATATGTTGCAGCAAGATGCTCAATAGTATGCAAAGCACCAGGATGCAAAGCTGGTTCACGATTAGGAGCCTTCATACGAATATCGAAAGTTGTAACAACATCGTTGCCAACATTATCCTTGCGGCTAACATATATTCCAGGCAACAGTTGGTTGTGATCTATTGTAAAGCTTGGTATTTTCTTCATTTCTTTTAGTTTTTATTATTATGATTGCAATAGACTTATGGCTATTAGCAAACAGCCAACAACCTATCAGCAAATATCTATAGACTATTAATAAAATTCTTGGTCACATTAAAGCTTCCTTCTGCCATACGATTCCAGAAATCGAAATACTGTGCTGCCTTCTCATCCTTCAAAGGCACATCGCTGATGATTCGGAACGAGATGAATGGCACTTGATATTTATGACAGGTCTGTGCTATAGAACAGCTCTCCATATCAACAGCCTTAGCCTCAGGGAAATGATTAAGGATATCAGCCATCTTCTCCTTGCTATCTACAAACCATTCACCGCTAACAATAAGACCAGCAGTAACGTTGCCACAATTCAAAGCCTTTTCTACAAATTCAGCAGGACTCTTAAATCGAGCTGGCTGTCCCATTATCTGTCCATATTCGCATTCGCTTCCGCAATATGCATCGTGGTATGTACACTCAGTAGATACAACAACATCCAATGGTGACATCTCTATATCAGCACCTCCAGCAACACCCGAAGATACAACAAGATCAGGCTGATAATGGTTTATCATCTCTACTGCACCAATAGCAGAATTAACCTTTCCGATACCGCATTGTTGCAACACCACTTCGTTGTTGCCAATCTTGCCACGAACGAAATCATTGTGGTTCCAACGTTCCTTGGTTGAGTCTTCGAGCAAGCTGATAAGCTGTGCAAACTCCTTGTCCATAGCAACTATAATTCCTATTTTCATAATATAATTTGAGTATTTTCTTATTTCTGGGTTGCAAAAGTAAGAAAAAAAACTGAGCCTGCGAAATGTTTTCATATAATAAGGTATGCCGTGTCATATTTTTGCTGTATCTTTGCAGAGATATATAAAAACGATGGCTTGCCATCATTGTAAGTAGAAATCAATAATAAACAAATGGAAAAGATAAAAAGACTATTACCAGAAGTGCTCGTAGTAGCACTATTTGCAGTTATTGCCTTTGTCTATTTTATGCCAGCCGACCTTGACGGACGTATTCTTTACCGTCACGACTCACAGGCAGGACGAGGACTTGGACATGAGGCTACCGAATACTATCAACGTACAGGCGAGAGAACACGCTGGACAAACAGTGCCTTCTGCGGAATGCCAACATTCCAGACTGCACCTTCTTATAACAGCACCCAAGGTCTCTCTGCCATTGCTAAGGCTTATCATCTTTGGCTTCCCGACTATGTATGGTATGTTTTTGCCTACCTACTCGGTTTCTACATTTTGCTCAGAGCATTCGACTTCCGTCGCCAGTTAGCCGTCCTTGGCTCTATAATCTGGGCTTTTTCTTCCTATTTCTTTATTATTATTGCAGCCGGTCACTATTGGAAAGTAGAGGCTCTTGCCTATCTGCCACCATTAATAGCAGGTATTGTGACATGCTATAAAGGAAGATATCTATGGGGATTTGTGCTAACAGCACTATTCTCTGCCCTTGAAGTCATTGCCAACCACGTGCAGATGACATACTACTATCTGTTCATCATTCTCTTCATGATTATTGCCTACTTGGTTTCTGCTATCAGAGAAAAGAAGTTGGCACAGTTTGCTAAGGCAACAGCTGTTTGTGCAGCTGGTGGACTGATTGGTATCTGCATGAATATCTCTAACCTATATCACACATGGGAGTATAGCCAAGAGAGTATGCGTGGCAAGAGTGAACTCGTGAAAGCAAACTCTGCTAATCAAACCAGCTCTGGCCTCGACCGCGACTATATCACCCAATGGAGCTATGGCATTGATGAAACATGGACACTCCTTGTACCAAATGCCAAGGGTGGTGCTTCAGAACCATTGACACGCAACGAGACTGCCATGAAGAAGGCTGATCCTAACTTCATGCCTGTATATCAGCAGATAGGACAATATTGGGGCGACCAGCCAGGAACAAGCGGTCCTGTATATGTTGGTGCTTTCGTTATGATGCTGTTCATCTTGGGATTGTTCATCGTTAAGGGCGGAATAAAATGGGCTTTACTTGCAGCTACGATACTCTCGATATTACTATCGTGGGGACACAACTTCATGCCATTCACCAACTTCTTCCTCGACTATATTCCTATGTATGCCAAGTTCCGTACTGTGGCATCAATACTCGTTATAGCCGAATTCACCATTCCTTTGTTGGCGATGATGGCATTAAAGAAGATTATCGACGAACCTGAGATATTAAACAAAAAGTTGAAATTCGTATACATCAGCTTTGGTTTGACAGCAGGCTTCTGTCTTTTGTTCCTCGTTATGCCAGGACTATTCTTCTCAGATTTCATTTCTGCACAAGAGATGCAGGCATTCCGACAGATACCACAGGAATATCTTTCACAGATGTTACCAAACCTCCGTGCTATGCGTGAAGCAATGTTTGATGCCGACTGCTGGCGTTCATTCATCATCATTGCTATTGGCACATTGATGCTCCTCCTCTTCAAAGCCAAGAAGCTTAAGGAGACATGGCTCGTTGCAGGTATCATCATTTTGTGTGGTGTCGATATGTGGGGAGTCAACAAGCGCTATCTGCACGACGATATGTTTGTAGAGGCAAGTGTTAAGGACACTCCTATCACCATGACAGAAAGCGACAAGCAGATTCTTCAGGACAAGGGTCTCGACTATCGTGTTTTGAATCTTGCTTCAAACACATTCAACGAAAACGAGACATCATACTATCACAAGAGTATTGGTGGTTATCATCCTGCTAAGCTTCGTCGTTATCAGGAGCTCATCGACTATCATATTGCTCCTGAGATGAGAGCTATGATGGGAGCCATAGCAGAAGCTGGTGGCGATATGACAAAGGTTAATGGCGATTCTATTTGGCCTGTACTCAATATGCTCAACACCAAGTATGTCATTATGCCTTTGCAGGGCGGTCAGACTGTACCTATCCAAAACACCTACTCTTTTGGCAACGCATGGTTTGTTAACAAGATAACCTATGTTAAGAATGCAAATGAAGAGATTGATGCTTTAGGCAAACTGAACCTCAGACACGAGGCTGTTGCTGACGAGAAGTTTAAGGATATCCTTGGCAATGCAACAGAACAAGGTGGTACATCTGTAGCTACTGTCACAGCCTACGATGCCAACCGTTTGGCTTACGATGTGAAGAGCGACAAGGGTGGTATACTTGTATTCTCAGAAATATACTATCCAGGATGGACTGCCACAGTAGATGGTCAGCCTGTTGAGGTTGGCCGTGTGAACTACGTTCTTCGTGCTATCAACATCAAGCCTGGAGCACACAAGGTAGAGTTGTCATTCTTCCCTAAGACTGTCGACAATACTGAAACCATTGCTTACATTGCCTCTGCAATTCTCCTTTTGGTATTGATATTTGCATTGGTAAAGACTTTCATGAAAAAGAAAGAAGAAAAATAACACATTATATTACCTCTCTCTTTTCAAAAAAGGGAGAGGTAATTAAAAGCCTAATCACTATTCATAATAAGCAGCATTTATCTCCCTAACTAATTTTAAAAAAAGACCTAAATTCTATGAAACAAAGAAACCTAATAACAATGGCAATGATTTGTTGCATGGCTACCGCTTCAGCCCAAGATTCTCGCCAGTCTTCAAGCATATATCTTTCGCCTACTACACCAGGAGCGACCCTCGTTCCTTTCGCATTAAATAGTGAAGGTATAAAACTGCCTATTCGCTGGGGACTCGATGTAGCATGGGATAGCGAGCAGAATGTGCGCAAAGGTATCAATCACATAGGTAAGGACAACATCTCTATCATGAGAAGTAGCTTCCAAACCACATACCCACTTATAAACGACGAAGAACTAACTGCATCACAAAAACAGAAACTTGATACCAGAACCAAGCTTATTGATATTGTAGGCAAAGATATTGATATCGTACTCAACGAAGACCAAGAAGCAGGTATTGTTTCATATTACGTTGAAAATGGTGTTGCCAATGTAGACCATTGGTGCAAACTTATAAATGCCAGCGTGAAATGGCTCAACGAGAACTATCCTAAGCACAAGGTCGTAGCAATATCTCCATATAATGAACCTGACTATTCGTGGGGACAAGGAAACCTTGCAAGCTTTAAGGAAATAGCAAAGAAATTAAAAACCGAATACCCTCTGTTTGAGAACATTGCAATAACAGGAGGAAATACCCTCAATAACGACGAAGCCTTAAAATGGTATAATGGACTAAAACCATACGTGGATTGGGGGAATACTCACCAATTGGATGGAAGTTTTACAAACTATGCAAACTTCTTCAAAACTGTTGCTAACGATGGCAACTATCCATACGCAGACGAATTGCACAACGTAGGTGAAGCTATGATAGGTGCCGAATACGGAATAAAGATGGGAATATGGTGGGGCTTCGACAGCCGTTCACGTGGTGAATTCTGTCGTATCAGCAATAGCGGTTCAAGAATAGGATATGCCGAGAACCGTAATGCTTGGACTGCAGCTTCTGTATATCGCGATGACACTACCAACGAAATAAAAGCTTTCATTGGTTCGTCAGAACGTCAAGCAAACACCTCTGAATTTAACTTCATATCTAAAGACCGCATGGTATATTTCGACGGCTATGGTCCTACACACGAATACACCATGTCGATACCTGGAGGTACAGACTATCAAAAAGGTCAAACAAATGCAGAGAAGGTTATTGATGTAACCTGGGGCGAAGATGTTCAGCCAAGTATCATCAAAGGCCGCTACCGCTTGATGAATAAAGCATCAAAGAATGTCGCTGCAGAATATAATTCCGACAACATAGCTATGGTAAAAGCTGCGAAGTTCAACAGTACTCAGCTATGGGACATCAATCCTATCGACGCCCGCATTGGTGGTGACTACAGCTATCATGAAATAACATCTGCAAACGATGGTAGACATATCAACGTACAGAATTTCTCTACCTACGTAGGTGGAAATGTGATGGCTTATGATGGCAAAAACTCAAGCAATGAGCAATGGTATCTGAAGTATGCTGGCAATGGCTATTACTATCTTATCAATCGCGAGTCGAATCTATATCTTATGGCTGCCTCTTCAAGCACAACCATTGGAATAAATGTACAGCAAGGAGCTCTCGACACATCAACCCAAGCCAAAAAGGATTTAAGATTGTGGAAGCTTGTTCCTGAGGATGCTGAATGCGAAACAAAGGCACCAGCTATACCAAGCGGACTTACCGCAAAAGCAAGTAATGCCTCTGTAAGATTGGAATGGAATGCTAATACCGAAGCCGACTTGGCTGGATATATGGTTATAAGAGGTGATGCTGACGGCACAAACTGGAATACCATCGCTCGCAAGATTACAGACCCTTGCTTCATCGACAACACATGCGAGCAGGGCAAAGAATATCAATATGCAGTAAAGGCTATCGACAAGAGTGATAACATATCTCGAAAGTCGGAGATTATATATGCTATGCCTACAGGCGACAAAGGACTTATTGCCAGCTTGCAATTTGAGGAATCTCTTGCAGACAATACTGATAATGCCATGGATGCAGTAAGTCTCAACAAAGCAGGCTTTGTGTCAGAACATAAGTCAGGCGAGAAAGCACTATATCTTAACAACAACTATCTACAGTTGCCTTACACGATAGCAAATTCCGACGAGATAACCATCGCTCTATGGACGAAATGGACAAACACTTCAAGTGGTTGGCAACGTCTGTTCGACTTCGGTAATGGCACTGACCAATATATATTCCTCACACCAAGCAACAATTCAAATATGCGATTGGCATTGAAGAATGGTGGTGACGAACAACAGGTGACATACAAGACAAAGATGCCAGCAAACTCTTGGCAACATATCACCGTAACAATTGGCAATGGCACTGCTCGCATCTATATCAATGGCGAAGTTGCAGCTGAAAGCAATGGCATAACTATAAAGCCAAGCGATATAAAGCCTGTACGCAATTATATTGGACGCAGTCAGTTTGTTAACGATCCATATTACAAGGGATATATTGATGATGTTAGGATTTACAACTATGCTCTATCTAAAGAAGAGATAAAAGAAGTAATGAATGATCTTACAAATAACATCGACAACATCAAGCCAGAGCTTTCAACTGAAGCTACAATTTATTATAATATTGACGGCACCAAAGCTAAAGCTAAAAGTAAAGGCTTGAAGATAAAGAAAGATAAAAACGGAAAAGCTCAAAAAATAATAAGATAGAAGTTATGAAAAAACTATTATCATTGCCACCAAACCTCGTAGGGTGGTTTCACGATATAACAGGCTATCCTAAGTCGGAATGGTTTTGCACCAACGACCCCATAGACCACAAGCTTGGTTCTGGTGGTGGTACCACATGGTTGCTAACTCAGGCTTACGAAAACGAGATGGCACATTCTGATGCCAATAATCAGAAGACATTCGATGAATGGCTGTCTTCAGAGAAGCGCTTGCTGCTTCATGCTGGTGGTCAGAGTCGTCGACTTCCTGCCTATGCGCCATCGGGCAAGGTACTCACCCCTGTTCCTGTATTCAGATGGGAACGTGGACAGCGCTTGTCGCAAGACTTGCTATCGCTACAGATTCCACTCTACAAAAAGATTATGGATGCAGCGCCAAGCAGTCTGCATACAATGATTGTTAGTGGCGATGTGCTGATACGAACCACCCAACCTCTTCAGCCTATCCCTGAGGCTGATGTGGTTTGCTATGGTTTGTGGCTTGGACCTGAGATTGCCAAAAATCATGGTGTATTTGTATCGTCATGCGATACACCTTCGGTATTGAAGTGTATGCTTCAGAAACCGTCACCAGCTACACTCGGCACCATACAGAAAGATCATTATTACCTTACCGACATTGGTATATGGCTATTGAGCGACAAGGCTGTGAAGGTGTTGATGAGCCATAAGGGAGAATACGACTTGTATAGCGAGTTTGGTGGAGCTATGGGAACAGAGCCTACACTCAACGACGAGGCTGTGAAGGAACTTAAAGTGGCAATATTACCATTGTCTGGTGGCGAGTTCTATCATTTCGGAACATCTCACGAACTTCTGTCTTCTACTCTCGCAATACAGAACTTGGTCAACGACCAGCGACTGATAATGCACCATTCGCGTAAGCCTCATCCTTGCATCTTCATACAAAACAGCATAACCAAGAAGGCTGTAGATAGTAGCAACGAAGAGGTATGGATAGAGAATTCGTATATCTCTGAGGGATGGAGCATCAGCCAGAAGAATATCATTACTGGTGTACCTAAGAACAACTGGAATATCACTCTCGCCCCTGGTCAATGTATCGACATCGTTCCTATGGGCGAAACTCAATATGTTGTTCGTCCTTATGGTTTCAACGACCGTTTTGCTGGCGAAGAACAACAAAGACCTCAATTCCCTATTGTCGACAATATCGATGAAGCAGGACTTGTGTTGAGATACATGCTCAATCAAGAGACTGAAGGCGAAGACAAAGGTAAAGGTAAGGCTATATTCGAAAAAGCACAAAAGATTAGTGCTGAGCAGATATCTGCTACTGCCAATCTACGTCGCCTATTTGAACAAAGAAGAGAGTTCAGAAAGCACAACTGGTCAGCCCTTGCCGACAACTATGAGCATAGCGTGTTCTATCAGCTCGACCTCAACGATGCTGCTAAGGAGTTTAAGGCTAATGGCATAGCTATGCCTAAACTTCTACCAGACTCTGCACCTTTGCTTACAAGAATGAAAGACGCCATGTTCCGTGGCGACAACGACAAGGCTTTCGGTCTGCTTAGAGAAGGCATCGTGAAGACTTCAAATACCAATGGCATCAACATGCCTACTCTATCTTCTATGTCTAATAAGGTTGCTACCGACCAAATTGTATGGGGACGTTCTCCTGTTAGAATAGATATCGCAGGCGGATGGACAGACACACCTCCTTTCTGCCTCATGGAAGGCGGAAGTGTGGTAAACCTTGCCATAGAGCTAAATGGTCAACAACCTATTCAGACCTACGTTAAGCCATGCCGTGAGCATCATGTAGTATTAAAGAGTATCGACCTCGGAGCATCAGAGATTGTAGAGACCTACGAACAGCTTGCTGACTTCAAGCGCGTGGGCAGTCCTTTCTCTATACCTAAGGCGGCATTGGCATTAGCAGGTTTCTTACCACAATATTCGCAAGAGAAATATCCTGACCTAAAGTCACAGCTCATGGCTTTTGGTTGTGGTATAGAGATAACATTACTCTCGGCTATACCTGCAGGAAGCGGACTTGGAACCAGTAGCGTGCTTGCAGCAACGGTATTAGGAACCATCAACGACTTCCTTTCACTTGGCTGGGACAAAAACGAGATTTGCCACAAGACACTTGTATTGGAGCAGTTGCTAACCACAGGTGGCGGATGGCAAGACCAGTTTGGTGGTGTGTTGCAAGGAGTGAAACTTCTGCAAACCTGCAAGGGATTCGAACAGCAGCCTATCGTTCATTGGTTGCCTACAGACCTCTACACCCAACCAGAATATCAAGCTTGCCACCTATTATATTATACAGGTATCACACGCACAGCAAAGACCATTCTTGCAGAGATAGTGCAAAAAATGTTCCTCAACGACCACGACCAGGTGGCATTGCTCCGCGAGATGAAGGCTCACTCTTTGCAGATGTATGAAGCTATTCAGCGCAACGACTTCAAGGAGATGGGTAAACTCGTTGGCAAGACTTGGCTACAAAACCAAGCTATCGATGCAGGAACAAATCCTTTGGAGGTTAAGAAACTTACCGACCTTATCGACGACCTCTGCTTAGGCTATAAGCTTCCTGGTGCTGGTGGTGGCGGCTACTTATATATGGTAGCCAAAGACCCAGAGGCTGCAGCAAGGATTAAGGTTATCCTCAATGCCAACCGTCCTAACGGCAATGCACGCTTTGTAGGCATGAGCCTCAGCAAGACTGGTCTACAGGTAAGCAGAAGCTAAAGCTTCATTACATAAATCAATATCATGGAATTTAGAACTATAGTTAACATACCAACCCCAGAGTTTACCATCGAGCCTCAAGAGAAGATGCTCTTCGTAGGTTCGTGCTTTGCCGACAACATAGGCAAACGCTTCGTCGACGAGATGTTTCTCGCCACGGTAAATCCTTTGGGAGTAATGTATAACCCTGCGAGCATCCTTCATACTATCCAAAGTATTGAGGATGCTCCAAGGGTAGCATTCCTTACGCTTGGCACCAACCATGTGTACATACTCAAAGAAACTGGCGAGATTGTTGACAACTGTCGTAAGCGTCCTGCCCGTTTGTTCCATGAAGAAGAACTTACTGTCGACGAATGTGCTGAGTATTTGCAAAAGGCTGTAGACATACTATACTCACGCAATAAGGATATACAGGTGGTAGTAACGGTTAGTCCTATCCGCTATGCTAAATATGGCTATCATGGTAGTCAGCTATCTAAAGCCACCCTGCAGTTGGCAGCTGATAAGTTAGTTAAAGCAAATGTCAACTGCACTTATTTCCCAGCCTACGAGATTGTAAACGACGAGCTACGCGACTATCGTTTCTATCGCGAAGACATGCTCCACCCTACCGACCAAACTGTGGAATATATTTGGCAACGACTGCAAGAAAAATATCTCAGCAACTCTGCCAAAGACTTCATCGAGAGCTGGAGACCTCTAAAAGAGGCTATAAGGCATAGACCTTTCAATCCCGATGGAGCAGAATATATAGCCTTTGCCAACAAGACAAAGGAAAACATCGCCAAGCTAAGGCTTCAATATCCACTACTTCCACTTATACCTGAAGAATTTGGCATCTTTGCCAATTCTTGATATAACAACTATTGTTAAAACAATCTACCTACTTCAGTATTTCTGCAATGCTAATCGTTTTACTAAAAACTAACATCAAATAATATGAGCAAAACCTATCTATTAGGACTCGATGTAGGCAGTTCGTCTGTCAAAGCTTCAATAGTAGAAGCTGCATCTGGTCGTTGTGTTGCTTCAGCTTTCTATCCTAAACAAGAGGCTCCTATCAAAGCCTTAAAGACAGGATGGGCAGAACAGGCACCATCCATGTGGTGGGAGAATGCCAAACTTGCCATTGCCGACACCATGTCGGCTGCAAACATCATGGGCTCCGACATAGCAGCAATAGGAATATCATACCAAATGCACGGTTTGGTATGCGTTGATAAAGACCACAATGTTTTGCGCGATTCCATCATCTGGTGCGATTCGCGTGCCGTACCTTATGGTCAACGTGCTTTTAGCGAGATAGGCGAAGAGCAATGCTTATCTCATCTACTTAATTCTCCCGGCAACTTTACTGCAGCAAAATTGGCATGGGTAAAGGACAACGAGCCTGAGGTTTTCGAACATATATATAAGGTGATGTTGCCTGGCGACTATATCGCCATGATGCTTAGCGACACCATCAACACTACCGTAAGCGGATTGTCGGAAGGCATGATGTGGGATTTCAAGAATCGCACTACTGCCAACTTTCTACTTTCATACTATGGCTTTTCTAAGAATATCATAGCTGATATCGTTCCAACATTCTCTATACAATCTAAGGTCTCACGCAAGGCAGCTCTTGAAACAGGACTTGCCGAAGGCACTCCTATCTCCTATCGTGCTGGCGACCAACCAAACAATGCCCTATCGCTCAATGTTTTCAATCCAGGCGAAATAGCTTCTACTGCAGGAACAAGCGGAGTGGTATATGGTGTGCTTGGTGATGTGGCTTACGACAAAAAGAGTCGTGTAAACACCTTTGCTCATGTCAACTATACCTCCCGGCAAGATCGTCTTGGAGTATTATTGTGTATCAACGGCACAGGCATCCTTAATGCTTGGGCTCACAGAAACATTGCTCCCGACCTTAGCTATGCAGAGATGAACGACCTTGCATCTACAGTTCCTGTGGGTAGCGAAGGTATTAGCATTCTGCCTTTCGGCAATGGTGCAGAGCGTATGCTCGAAAATAAAGAAATTGGTTGTAGCATCCATGGCTTAAACTTCAATAATCATAATCGTGCTCATATCTTGCGTGCTGCACAAGAAGGTATCGTTTTCTCATTCTGCCAAGGTATGGAGATAATGCGCAATATGGGTATGGACATCCACAAGATACATGCTGGCAATGCCAACATGTTCCTAAGTCCTATATTCCGCGAGACTTTGGCTACTACAAGTGGCGCCACCATCGAACTCTACGATACTGATGGTAGCGTGGGTGCTGCTAAAGGAGCCGGCATAGGTTGTGGCATCTATGCCAACCACGACGAAGCCTTTGCATCTCTTGAACGCAAAGCAATAATAAATCCCGACAACAGCAAGGCTCAAGCATACCTTGATGCCTATGCTCGTTGGCAAGAACTTCTAAATAACAAATAAAAATTAATCTAAGCCTGTGCCTTATATATATAATAAGGTATAGACAAAAACAATTAAAACCTATGAAAGAGTATTTTCCACAAATCGGTAAGATTCCTTTTGAAGGAACAGAGAGTATGAACCCTATGGCTTTCCACTACTACGATGCAGAAAGAGTAGTTATGGGAAAGAAGATGAAGGATTGGTTGAAATTCGCTATGGCTTGGTGGCACACACTTGGTCAGGCATCAGGCGACCAGTTTGGTGGTCAAACTCGCCACTATGAATGGGACAAAGCAGAAGATGCTTTGCAGCGTGCCAAAGACAAGGCTGATGCAGGTTTCGAGATTATGGAGAAATTGGGCATCAACTATTTCTGCTTCCATGATGTAGACCTTATCGAAGAGGGCAAGACTATTGAAGAATATGAGCAGCGCATGCAGGCTATCACAGACTATCTGAAAGAGAAGCTTGCACAGCATCCTGACAAGCATCTACTTTGGGGTACAGCCAACGTGTTTGGTCATGAACGCTATATGAATGGTGCAGCCACAAATCCTGATTTTGATGTTGTTGCTCGTGCTGCTGTTCAGATTAAAAATGCTATTGATGCAACCATTAAGCTTGGCGGTAGCAACTATGTGTTCTGGGGTGGACGCGAAGGCTATATGAGCCTGCTAAATACCGACCAAAAACGTGAAAAGGAGCATCTCGCAACTATGCTTACATTGGCTCGCGACTATGCTCGCAGCAAAGGTTTCACAGGCACATTCCTCATCGAGCCTAAACCAATGGAGCCTACTAAGCATCAGTATGATGTAGACACAGAAACTGTAGTTGGCTTCCTCAAAGCTCATGGCTTGGATAAAGACTTCAAGGTGAATATCGAGGTAAACCATGCTACTCTCGCTGGTCACACCTTCGAGCATGAGTTGGCAGTAGCTGTCGACAATGGTATGCTTGGCTCTATCGATGCCAACCGTGGTGATGCACAGAATGGCTGGGATACCGACCAGTTCCCTATCGACAACTTCGAACTTACTCAGGCCATGATGGAGATTATCCGCAATGGTGGTCTTGGCAATGGCGGTAGCAACTTCGATGCTAAGCTTCGCCGCAATTCTACCGACCCTGAGGATATCTTTATCGCTCATATCAGCGGTATGGATGCTATGGCTCGTGCATTGCTCAATGCTGCCGACATCATTGAAAATAGCGAATTGCCAAAGATGAAGGAGGCTCGCTACTCAAGCTTCGACTTCGGCTTCGGTAAGGATTATGAGGATGGCAAGATGACTCTCGAAGCTCTTGTTGACTATGCCAAGGCTAATGGCGAACCAAAGACTACAAGTGGTAAGCAGGAATTGTATGAAACAATCTTAGCTTTGCGTTGCAAATAATAGTATGAAAAGAATATTTGCTTCACTTGCGCTGATGCTACCTCTCGTAGCATCAGCACAATATGTTTCTAAAGTCTGGTCGCCCGACAATGGTGATGGCACTTATACAAACCCTGTAATAAATGCCGACTATAGTGATCCTGACGTATGTGTTGTTGGCGAGGATTACTATCTTACCTCCAGCTCGTTTGCTCATATGCCAGGCTTACCTATCCTCCACTCTCGCGACCTTGTGAACTGGGAGATTATTGGTCATGCGCTGCAAAGCCAATTCCCCGACAAAGAAGTGCCTGAGCATGGCAATGGCGTGTGGGCTCCATGTATTCGCTATCACAATGGCGAGTTCTACATCTATTGGGGCGACCCAGACCGTGGAGTGTATATGGTAAAGACAAAAGACCCTCGTGGCACATGGGATGAGCCTATATGCGTAATAGCAGGCAAGGGCATGATAGACACCTCTCCACTATGGGATGACGATGGCCGTTGCTATCTCGTTAATGGTTGGGCTAACAGCCGTTGCGGTTTCAACTCTGTGCTTACTGTTCGCGAACTTTCTGCCGATGGAACCAAGGCTATAAGCAATCCTGTCCTCGTCTTCGATGGTGGCAACAAAGATTATACTACCGAGGGTCCTAAGTTCTACAAGCGTAACGGATATTATTGGATAATGTGTCCTGCTGGTGGCGTAGAGCAAGGTTGGCAATTGGCTATGCGCTCAAAGAGTCCTTATGGACCTTATGAGTCGAAAACTGTATTGGCTCAAGGCAAGACAAAGGTAAATGGTCCTCACCAAGGAGGATGGGTGCACACACAATATGGTGAAGACTGGTTCCTCCACTTCCAAGACAAGGGTGTATATGGCAGAGTGGTATGGTTGCAACCTGTAGACTGGTCTTCGGGCTGGCCTATAATGGGCAAGAAGGGTGAACCTGTAACAACTTATCGTAAGCCAAAGTCATCATCGTCAACTATCGTGAACCCACAAGAAAGCGATGAGTTTAATGCTCCAAAGCTTGGTTTGCAATGGCAATGGCAGGGCGACTACAAGCAATACTATGGTATGCCTACAGCTAATGGCGTGTTCCGTATGTTCACCCATCGCCATTCTACCGTCAAGAACCTATGGGATGTTCCAAGCATGCTTTTGCAGAAGACTCCTGCCGACAAATTCTGTGCCACAGCTAAGCTTCGCCTTGCAGCAAAGGCAGAGAATCAATTTGGAGGATTGATAATGATGGGACGTGGCTATAGCTGTTTGGTTGTAGAGCGTGTAGGCGATAGCTTCCAACTCCAGCAGCGCACATGCAACAAAGCAGACAAGGGCGAGAAAGAAACTAAGCAGGTATTGGCAACTTTCAAGCCTACCGACCGCGATAAGATTGACTACCATCCTGCCATTTACATGGACATCTATCTAAGAATGAACGTCGAAGGTGGTAAGGCTTCATTTGCCTATAGCCTCAACGGCAAATCATTTAAGCCTGTTGGCAACACCTTCACCATGCGCGAAGGCAAATGGGTAGGAGCAAAAGTTGGTATGGTTGCCATCGACAACAATACTAAATCTGATGCTGGTCTATTAGACATCGACTGGTTTAGAATAGATTAATTACCTGAAGTTTCGCATGTACGGAAGTTATAGTAGTTAAAGAAGTTATCACTCCCTTCGGTCGTTAGAAGTTATAGCCAATAGCCTTTTTGGTTGTATAATTAGCAATAAAGCATATGGCTTTAACCTCTCTAAATTCTTTAAATTCTTTAACTTCCACATTTGCGAAAGTTGAGTAATTACTTATCCCCACATCGAAAAGCCTTGCTTGCCACGTTTGCAAGCAAGGCTTTTTGTTTTCATTACATCCTATTCAACTATCGAAACACTTGCGATAGTTGAATAATATAATTTCATTCCTCCTCCAAAACTATTGCATTAAATTACGCAATTAACCTTCTCTTTCGTTCAACAGCTGTTGAACGGTCGTAGAATACAATATACTTTGCCATTTATAATACTATCATTGACCGTTCAACAGCTGTTGAACGAAAGAGTAATATAATTAGCTATTTATTGGTAGCTTTTATAGATAAGCGAGTAAGTAAAATACAATTTATTCGATTACTTTTTTCAAAAAGTAAAAAAACTGTTTGCAGTGCAAACCTAAAGTATAGCCTATCGAAAGTTCTCGCTATAGGGATATTTCGTTTTCATCATATACATAACAATAAAAAAATACGATGTATTACTTTGTTATCAGATAAAATGCTTAAATTTGCATGCAGAATTAAAATACAAAGACGTATATGAATTACACTATCGAGAAGGTAACCACACTGATAGGTGCGCGTCGCTATGGAGATTCTGATGCCAGCATAGGTTTTATTCTTACTGACAGCAGATCGTTGTGTTTTCCTGAGGAAACATTGTTTTTTGCTTTGAAGTCTGACCGCAACGATGGTCACAACTATATTCCAGAACTTTACCGTCGCGGAGTACGCAACTTCGTGGTATCAGAGGTTCCTATGGGTTGGGCGTCAGATTATCCAGAGGCTAACTTCCTGAAGGTTGTAAACACCCTTGAGGCTTTGCAACGTTTGGCTGAGCGCCATCGTGACGAGTTCAACATTCCTATTGTCGGCATTACAGGTAGCAATGGTAAGACCATGGTAAAGGAGTGGCTCTATCAGCTGTTGTCGCAGAAGAAATACGTTACTCGCTCTCCTCGCAGCTACAACTCACAGATTGGAGTTCCTCTTAGTGTATGGCTCTTGGAACCAAGCACCCAGGTGGGAATATTCGAGGCTGGTATCAGTCAGCCAGGCGAAATGCTTGCGCTTCGCGATATCATCCAGCCTACTATAGCTGTACTAACCAACGTGGGCAATGCTCACCAAGAGAATTTCTCTACTATGGAAGAGAAATGTCGCGAAAAACTCATACTCTTCCATGATGCTGAGACTATTGTATATAATCTCGACGACAAACTAATAGCAAATGCTGTTGATACTTCTGCCGACTGCACAGGCGAACGTTTGGCATGGTCGACAGAGAACAAGAAGGCCGCTATGTATGTTGCTGAGATTGCTAAAGACGAGACTTCTACAACTATCTCGTATAGCTACAAGGGTGGCGAGCAGAATAAGTATACCTTGCCTTTCATCGATGATGCTTCGGTAGTAAACTCTATAATCTGCGCTACTATAGCATTGAAGTTAGGACTCTCTGCTGCCGAGATTGCTGAAGGCATGAAGGCATTGGAACCTGTTGCTATGCGATTGGAGGTTAAGGAAGGCAACCACGGATGTACTCTTATCAACGACTCTTATAATTCAGATATCAACTCCCTCGATATAGCTCTCGACTTCATGAATCGTCGTCCCGACCATAAAGGACGTCGTCGCACTCTTATTCTGAGCGATATGTTCCAGAGTGGCATGGAGCCAACGGCACTATATAAAGAGGTAGGCGACTTGGCTCGCAAACGTGGAGTTGTGAAATTCATTGGTATCGGTCCTGCCATCATGGAGAATGGCGATATGATACAGATATCAGAAAAGTATTTCTTTGAGTCGGTAGAAGAATTCATACATAGCAAGGTATTCCACTCTCTGAGAGATGAGGTTATATTGCTAAAGGGAGCACGTCAGTTTGGCTTCGACCAGATAACAGAACTCCTTGTACATAAGGTACATGAGACGATATTGGAAGTAAACCTCAACGCCATTGTCGACAATCTCAACTGGTATCGCTCGTTCCTAAAACCAGAGACAAAATTGGTGTGCATGATAAAGGCTGACGCTTATGGTGCAGGTAGCGTGGAGATAGCAAAAACCCTACAAGACCATCGCGTAGACTATCTCGCTGTGGCTGTTGCCGATGAGGGTGCAACTCTCAGACGTAATGGTATCACAAGCAACATCATGGTGATGAACCCTGAGATGACAGCCTTTAAGACTATGTTTGACTATGATCTTGAACCAGAGGTTTACAACTTCCGTCTGCTCGATGCTTTGATAAAGGCGGCTGAAAAAGAAGGAATCACAGGCTATCCTGTTCACATCAAGCTCGATACAGGCATGCATCGCCTTGGCTTCGACCCTAAGAAAGATATCGATAAGCTCATCGACCGTTTGCGTCGTCAAAACTCTATCATTCCTCGTTCTGTATTCTCACATTTCGTAGGTTCAGATAGCGACAACTTCGATGACTTCTCTGCCCAGCAGTTTGCTCTCTTTGATGAGGGTAGCAAGAAGTTGCAAGCAGCTTTCAGCCACAAGATATTGCGCCATATGGACAACTCTGCAGGCATCGAACATTTCCCTGAGCGTCAGATGGATATGTGCAGATTGGGCTTAGGTCTCTATGGTATAAACCCACGCAACAATAAGATTATCAATAATGTTAGTTCGCTAAAGACTACCATCCTGCAAATACGCAACGTGCCTGCAACAGATACCGTTGGCTATAGCCGTAAGGGCACTCTACAGCACGACTCCGTGATAGCTGCAATTCCTATAGGATATGCAGATGGTCTGAACCGTCATCTTGGCAATCGTCATTGCTATTGCTTGGTAAATGGCAAGAAAGCAGAATATGTGGGCAACATATGTATGGACGTTGCCATGATTGATGTAACAGGTATAGACTGCAAAGAAGGCGACACCGTAGAGATATTTGGCGACCATCTGCCAGTAACAGTTCTGTCGGATGTTTTGGACACTATTCCATACGAAGTTCTTACAGGAATAAGCAACCGAGTAAAGAGAATTTACTTCCAAGACTAACAATAGGTGGTATGAGCAACATTAAGTAATGTTACCATACATATTAATTAAGGAAATGGTGCAAGGATATAAAAATTATTTTGTATCTTTGCACCATTATCTATTATTATACGTCTTGATACAAACTACAAGACGTAATATACTATGGTCTACCAGAAATAACAAAAACAATAATAACAAAAAATGGAACAAGTATTTAGCTACATTATCAGCCTTGGCGCAAGCGTGATGATGCCTATCATCTTTACAGTCATAGGCTTGTGCATTGGTATGAAATTCGGAAAAGCATTGAAGTCTGGTCTCTTCGTAGGCGTGGGCTTCGTAGGCTTGGGTGTAGTTACAGCATTGCTGACAACAAACTTCAACGACCCATTAAAAGCTATTTCCGACATCTATCATCTACAACTAAACGTTTTCGACATGGGATGGCCAGCAGCTGCTGCCGTAGCCTACAACACAGCAGTAGGCGCTTTGATTATCCCTATTTGTTTGGGTGTAAACCTATTAATGTTGTTGACTAAGACCACACGTACTGTCAACATCGACCTCTGGAACTATTGGCACTTTGCATTTATTGGTGCTGTTGCCTACTTTGTAATGGGCGAGAGCCTTGCATGGGGCTATTTCGCAGCCATCATATGCTACATCATCACTTTGGTGTTTGCCGACCTCACAGCAGAGAAATTCCAGAAATACTACGACCTTGATGGTATTTCTATACCACAGCCTTTCTGCCAGAGCTTCACTCCTTTCGCTATATGCTTCAACAAACTCTTCGACCTTATCCCAGGTTTCTCTAAGCTCGACATCGATGCCGAAGGCTTGAAGAAGAAGTTTGGTGTATTGGGCGAACCATTGGTATTGGGAGTTATCGTAGGTGCCTTGATTGGTTGGGCTGCAGAGCTCGATATCAAAAAGATTCTCTTCCTCGGTGTTACCATGGGTGCCGTTATGGAGTTGATTCCTCGTATCACCTCGCTCTTCATCGAAGGTTTGAAGCCTATCTCTGAAAAGACTCAGGAGTTGGTAAAGAGCAAGTTCAATGGTAAGAAGGTGCACATCGGTATGAGTCCTGCTTTGGTTATCGGTCATCCTACCACCTTGGTATCTTCTATCATCCTTATCCCTGTAATCCTTGCTATTGCAGTATTCTTGCCAGGCAACCAGTTCTTGCCATTGGCATCACTTGCAGGTATGTTCTACCTCTTCCCAATGATATTGCCATTCACCAAGGGTAATGTGGTAAAGACAATCATTATCGGTCTTATAGCCCTCGTTATCGGTCTTTATTTCGTTACCGATATGGCTCCTGACTTCACAATGGCTGCCAACTATGTATTTGCAGCTACAGGCGATAAGGCAGCACATATTCCTGACGGATTCTCTGGTGGAGCTCTCGACTTTGCATCATCATTGTTTGGATGGGTTATCTATAAGCTCACATGCTATATCCCTTACATCGGTCCTGCAATCCTCACACTTTTCACATTGGCATTGATGATTTACAACAATCGCAAGATCTGCAAGGAAGAGAAAGGTGCAAACTAAAATCAACATTATTAACGATAAGAATATAATAAATGAAATATGAAAAAGCTTTTTATTACAACAACAATGTGTCTCGCAGCCCTCATGGCTTCAGCACAATGCCGTGAAAACAGCGCTTACGAAGTAAAGGCAGAAAACGCATATACCAACTACAACGTGCGCTATGCCAGCAACCCACAAGATGCAAAGCATTACACAACAGACCGCTTGCGCAAGGAGTTTGCTATCGAAAAGATATTTGCTCCAGGCGAAGTAAACTGGACATACACTATGTTCGACCGTTTCCTCATCGGTGGTGCAGAGCCTACAACAGCTCCTATCAAGCTCACATCATTGGCTTGCCTCTACACAGATAAGCCTACAGACAAGAAGCGTTTGCTCGACAACCGTGAGCTCGGTATCATCAACATCGGTGGTAAGGGTACTGTAAGTGTTGACGGCAAGAGCTACGACCTCGATTTCCAGGAGGCTCTCTACGTAGGTCGTGCTGACGAAAAGAACAACAAAGAGATTGTTCTCACAAGCAAAGATCCTGCTAATCCTGCCAAGTTCTATATGAACAGCGCATGCGCTCATCAGTCATTCCCTACAAAGAAGGTTACTCTTAAGGAAGCTAACAATATCAAGGCTGGTTCTTTGAAAGAGAGCAACGACCGTGTTATCCACCAGATGATTATCGATGGTGTTGCAGGAGTTAGAACATGTCAGCTTCAGATGGGTATCACCGAGCTTAAGGAAGGTTCTGTATGGAACACAATGCCTGCTCACACCCACACTCGCCGTATGGAGACATACATTTATTATAATGTACCACAGGGACAGAAAATTCTTCACATGATGGGCGAGCCACAGGAGACACGTCCAGTATGGCTCAACAACGAGCAGGCTGTTATCGCTCCTGAGTGGTCTATCCATTGCGCTGCAGGTACAAGCAACTATACCTTTATCTGGGGTATGGCTGGCGAGAACCTTATCTACAACGATATGCAGGTAATCAAGATTCCTGATTTGAAATAATATAAAACAAACATAATTTGGGGTTAGGAGTGATGTAGCTCGTCTGCATCGCTCCCCCACCCCTAAACCTAATCTACAAAACAACAATGTCAAAGCTACAAACAACAAAAATGACAAACTGGCGTTGGGTAATGTGTGCAATGCTTTTCTTTGCAACCACCGTCAACTACATGGACCGCCAGGTTCTCTCTCTTACATGGAAAGACTTCATCTCTCCAGAATTTCATTGGAACGATGAAATCTATGGTAATATCACCGCTGTATTCTCTTTGCTCTATGCAGTAGCCAACCTTTTCGCAGGAAAGTTCGTAGACTGGATGGGCACTAAGAAGGGTTATCTTTGGGCTATCCTCGTTTGGTCGCTCGGTGCTGTATTGCATGCTTTCTGCGGTATCTTTACCGAAGGATGGATGGGTGGCGACTTCACATCAAAAGAAGCACTCATTGGTGCTACAGGCGATGCAGTCCTCGTGATTTCTACAGTCAGCATGTATGCTTTCTTGTTCTGCCGTTGCGTCCTCGCACTTGGTGAGGCAGGTAACTTCCCTGCAGCTATCAAGGTTACAGCAGAATATTTCCCAAAGAAAGACCGTGCTTTCGCTACATCTATCTTCAACTCTGGTGCCAGCGTAGGTGCTCTTGCTGCTCCTGCTACTATTCCTCTCATCGCTAAGGCTGTGGGTTGGGAAATGGCATTCATCATCATTGGTGCCCTTGGCTTTATTTGGGCAGGTATCTGGATATTCGTTTACGACAAGCCTGCTCAGTCAAAGCATGTAAACGAGGCTGAGCTCAACTATGTAAACCAGGACGAGGCTAACGAGACTGAGGCTGAGAAGAAAGAAGAGGCTGAAGAAAAGCAGATGAGCATCCTTCAGGCTTTCAAATATCGTCAGACATGGTCGTTTGTATTCGGTAAGTTTATGACCGATGGTGTATGGTGGTTCTTCTTGTTCTGGGCTCCAGCTTACTTCTCTGATCAGTATGGCTACACCTCAGACTCTTCTATGGGTATCGCACTTATCTTCACCCTTTATGCTATCGTAACAGTATTGTCAATGTTCGGTGGCTATCTTCCAAAGCTCTTCGTAGAGCAGAAGGGTATGAACCCTTATCAGGGCCGTATGCTCGCTATGTTAATCTTCGCATTCTTCCCTATGCTCGCTCTCTTTGCACAGCCATTGGGACAGTATAGCGCATGGTGGCCAGCTATCATCATCGGCTTTGTAGGCGCAGGACACCAGGCTTGGTCAGCAAACATCTTCTCTACCACAGGCGATATGTTCCCTAAGTCAGCTATCGCTACCATCACAGGTATCGGTTCTATGGCAGGTGGTGTAGGCTCGTTCCTCATCAACAAGGGTTCTGGTGCTTTGTTCACCTATGCAGAAACCCAGGGTGAAGCCTTCACTTTCATGGGCTTCGAAGGTAAGCCTGCAGGCTACATGATTATCTTCTGCATCTGTGCCGTTGCTTACCTCATTGGTTGGACAGTAATGAAGACTCTCGTACCAAAGTACAAGCCAATCGTTTTGGACTAATCCAGATAACATCTAATCATTATAATTAGACATTATCTTATATATATATATATAAAATACTCCCCCATTCTTTTCACTCGTTGAAAGAATGGGGGAGTTTTCATTTCAAAGTCTTACCACTTCAGCTTGCCATACTTCTCTTTATACCATAGTTGCCAACCATTGACGAGGTTTTGCCAAACGACATAGGCACCGGGAGCAACGGCTGCAAGAGGATTGAGGAAAGTAAGGGTGAGCCAAATAGCTACGATGGTGTTCTTTTGTCCCAGGGCTTGACCAGCACTAATGCTTGCACCATAATGTCTACCTACAGCTTTGCCTATAGCAAATTGGACAAGGCATACTATCAAAGGAACTATAAGCAAAAGAACCAAGATATAGCCAGAAACTTGAGCGTGAATGATGTTGCGAACAGTCTCGCCCATAAGGATAGTAAGGTTAAAACACCACATATAAAAGCCTAAATCCTTTATGCTCTTTACCTTGTCGACAAAGCGAGGTAAGAACTTACGGCTGAGCAAAGCCAAGAGCAATGGAACTACAAGCACCGTGGTTACATTGCGAAACACCATCATGCTCATATATAAGAATGTGACGTTGGCACCTTTCTCTACCATTGGGAAAAACAACGGAATGATAACCATGGTAAAGATGTTGGCGATGACGGTATATGTAGTAAGCGAACCAATGCTTCCTCCAAGTTTTTCTGTCACCACAGCCACGGCTGCTGCTGTAGGACAGATGAAGCAGATAAAAGCTGCTTCGAGCACAAGCTTTACATTGTATGATGCTCCAAAGAGATAGATGGCTACAACCATAGAAGCAGCTAAAGATGTGCGAATAATTTGGAGGATAAAATGCCATTTTTGAGGGCGCATTTCCTTAATCTCTATCTTACAGAAGGTTACATAGAGTAAAGCAAATAGCACTATCGGCATGAGAGATATAAGATGTGGACCTACAGCATCACCTATAGGCTCGAGAAAGGGAACATTAGCAAACAACAGATAGCCTACAGCTCCTAACACAAGTGAGCAAGGCAACGCAAATCTACGAAAGAATCTCCACAAAGCCATAATACAGATGTTTTTATTTAGGGGAGTTAGAGATAGTGAGAACTCAAAATTGTTGGTATATATAAATATCTGAAGTTTCGCATGTACGGAAGTTATAGTAGTTAAAGAAGTTATCACTCCCTTCGGTCGTTAGAAGTTATAGCCAATAGCCTTTTTGGTTGTATATTTAGCTATAAAGCATATGGCTTTAACTTCTCTAACTTCTTTAAATTCTTTAACTTCCACATTTGCGAAAGTTGAGTAAATATGTATATATAAAAAAGGAGGAAGTTCTATTTAACTTCCTCCTTATGTATTGGAATTATTCCTTGTTTGCTCTCTTACGCTCGAGGTGATCGAGAATAATCTTGCGCATACGCATGCTCTTTGGAGTAACCTCTACGAGCTCGTCGCCCTTGATATACTCAAGACATTCCTCAAGACTCATCACAGTCTTAGGGATAACGCGTGCCTTCTCGTCAGAACCAGAAGCACGAACGTTGGTAAGCTGCTTAGCCTTAGTAACGTTGATTACAAGGTCGTTGTCGTGAACGTGCTCGCCCACTACCTCGCCAGCATAAACCTCATCACCTGGATCGATGAAGAACTTACCACGGTCCTGAAGCTTATCAATAGCATAAGCGTATGATGTACCGGTTTCGAGAGCTATCATCGAACCATTGGTACGACGCTGAATCTCGCCCTTGTAAGGCTGATAGTCTTTGAAACGGTGTGCCATGATAGCCTCACCCTGTGAAGCAGTAAGCACATTAGTACGCAAACCGATGATACCACGTGAAGGAATCTCGAACTCAATGTTCACACGGTCAGCCTGGCTTTCCATAGATGTCATCTCACCCTTACGGCGTGTCACCATATCAATCATCTTGCTTGCAAACTCCTCAGGCACATTGATTGTGAGTTCCTCAATAGGCTCACACTTCTCGCCATCAATAGTCTTGTAGATAACCTGTGGCTGACCAACCTGAAGCTCATAGCCCTCACGACGCATAGTCTCGATAAGCACAGAGAGGTGGAGCACACCACGTCCGCTAACAATCCACTTATCAGTACAATCCTCGAAAGGACGAACGCGAAGAGCAAGGTTCTTCTCCAACTCCTTATCCAAACGCTCCTGGATGTGGCGTGAAGTACAATATTTACCCTCTTTACCGAAGAATGGACTGTCGTTGATAGTGAAGAGCATGCTCATGGTAGGCTCATCGATAGCGATAGGAGGCAATGCTTCAGGATTGTCGTAGTCGCAGATGGTGTCACCAATCTCAAACTTCTCCAAACCGATAACAGCACAGATATCGCCAGACTCTACGCAGTCAGTCTTCTTATGTCCCATACCCTCGAAGGTATGAAGTTCCTTAATCTTGGTCTTCTCCATAGATCCGTCGCGATGGCAGATAGTAACGTTCATACCATCCTTGAGTACACCACGATGAACACGACCTACGGCGATACGACCAGTATAGTTACTATAGTCGAGAGATGTGATAAGCATCTGAGGAGTACCCTCAAGCTGCTTAGGGGCAGGGATAACCTCAACTATCTTGTCGAGAAGATAGTCGATATTGTCAGTAGGCTGATTCCACTCCTCAGCCATCCAGCCATTTTTAGCTGAACCATAAACTACAGGGAAATCGAGCTGATCTTCTGTAGCATTGAGAGAGAACATGAGGTCGAAGACCATTTCATATACCTCCTCTGGACGACAGTTAGGCTTGTCTACCTTGTTGACAACCACGATAGGCTTCAATCCAAGCTGCAAAGCTTTCTGCAACACGAAGCGAGTCTGAGGCATAGGACCTTCGAAAGCATCGACGAGCAAAAGGCATCCGTCTGCCATGTTAAGCACACGTTCTACCTCACCACCGAAGTCAGAGTGTCCAGGAGTATCAAGAATATTAATTTTAGTACCTTTCCAATTGATGGAAACGTTTTTAGAAAGAATTGTGATACCCCTCTCACGTTCGAGGTCGTTGGCATCAAGCACTTCGCCACTGTTATCCTGACCGTCGCGGAAAAGCTTTCCTGCGAGCATCATCTTGTCTACGAGAGTTGTCTTGCCATGGTCGACATGGGCAATAACTGCTATGTTTCTAATGTCTTGCATTGTATATAATGTATAAATCAGGTGCAAAATTACAAAAAAATATTGTATACTCTTGCCATAATAAGAAAAAAGTTGTAACTTTGCATCCGCATTTGTGCAAACATTATTAATTATTTACAAAAAAGCTATGTATTTAGACAAGGCAAAAAAAGAAGAGATCTTTGGTAAGTACGGAAAGTCTAACTCTGATACTGGTTCAGCTGAGAGCCAGATAGCATTGTTCTCATACCGTATTGCCCATTTGACGGAGCACGTTAAGAAGCACCGTAAAGATTATACTACCACACGTTCTTTGACTCAGTTGGTAGGAAAGCGCCGTGCATTGCTCAATTATCTCTACGATCGCGACATCAATCGCTATCGTGCTATCATCAAGGCCCTCGGCCTCCGCAAGTAATTGCAAGCAAGCACAAAAGAAACAAAGCCACATCCACAAGGGTGTGGCTTTTTTGTTTTATTACTGTTTAGGTAATTTATTGTTTTTACAAGAGCCTAAAGGGGAATCTGAAACTGCCGTACTCTTGATATGGCATTGATCGTCAGTACATGGTTGTACTAAAGATATAAAATCATAATATACAATCGAATAGGAGGTAAACACTAATTATAGGTGTTTATCTCCTATTTTCGTGTTTACCGTCCTCTCACACCACCGTACATGCGGTTCCGCATACGGCGGTTCCCTCATGCCGAGCATACATACTACTACTGAATCCACTCCAGACAGTGGATTCAGTTTTTTACACATATATATATTATAGTATATTCCTACTGCCCCCCATTCTCAATGACTTCAACAAAGCATCCTTAAGATCTTCGTTTGTGCCAAGTCCGAGTTTCTTGCGGATATGTATGCGCACAGTACTGATATTATTGGGTGTTTTATTGAGTATGGAGGCAATTTCGTTAATCATCTTTCCGCCGATAATAAGCCTGCACACCTCCTTCTCGGTGGGTGTCAGCGTTGGTATAACAGCCGATATGTCGGCATGTTGCATCCTGCGTTGATCCACTCTATGCTCCACAGCCCTGATAAGGTTAGCTTCGGTGCGCTCGTCGAGACGGTCGAAGAAGTCGGATATGTCCTTGCCTGCCATACCGCCGCGCCCTAGCTGTATATAGGCGAGCAGCTCCGTCTTGGTCATGTGGAAGGTGGCAAGCAGATTGTTCAGCGTAGAGTTGTAGTCGGCATTCTCCTTCAGCATGCCTCTAATGCCACGCCTTATCATCTCGCCAAGCACACATGTGAAAATCTCAACAAAGATGAATACAGCCACTATCTGGCAGTTTACTCCTCCGTCTGTGTATAGATAAGCGAAGACTATCGTGCCTATGCTCATAAGGGCTATCACTGTAGGCATGTGTCGGACGGCAGCCAAAACGAGATAGATTATAAGGGCGAGTGAAATTATCTGGTTGAACAATACCGCATCTTCATACCCCACAGGACGCTCCACCGTAATATATACGATACGGGCACTTTCTGTCAGTTGCACCAATATGCCGAATATGGATATAGCAGTCTTCAGTGGCATGCGATGCAGCAGATACAATACCAGCACGACAATCGTTGCCACCCACAGCAGAGCCGATATTATATGCAGCGGAGTGTCGCAGCGTCCTATCAATCCAACGATGTGCATAGGCACACCAGGCAAGACAACCGACAGGCTGAGCATCAGGAAAGTGATAAGACACAAACGTTGCTGCCAGTTGTGGCTGCGCTGATCAAGGAATGTGGCCATACGCTCTTTCAGTGTTATCTTCATAGCTTTATTTATTTATCACTACAAAGATAGCTCCTTTTTTAGACATTTTACCCCTTTTTACCCCTCTTTTTGCTATCTTTTACGTCTATTCACGTCTGTAAGACTTTGGAGATGTTTCGTGCTTCCCTTAAATTTGCACCACATCGAATAAAATAAAATCAAATCAAATAACTATTATGGAAACATTCAATTTCAAACACCCACGCAGAGTATATCTCTACGTTTTGCTTTCATTCCTGATGTGCATGTTAGGAGCAAGCAGTGTGTCTGCTGGAAAGAGGACACCTCGCAATCCGATTGTGAAAATGACCTCCGGTCCGACCTATTCAAACAATGGCACCGAGGTTAGGCTTAAGCTATGGATGTACAACTACGATGGCGACAACGCTTACTTTTTAAATAATGTCATGCTTCGTATAGATGACAAAGATGCATGCACTCTTAACAATATGTGGAACTTGATTTCCAATGTCCATGCCCAAAACGAGGACAATATCAAGAATTACCAGAATAGTGGCAATGTGGGTTCACAAGGCACTATAACGTATGATGGCGTAAACGTAGGCACAGCGCAGTTTTGCAACGCCAAAAAAACCAGAAGTGTCCCTATAATGGCAATACAGAGGAGACGAAGTGGACCACTATTGAACTTAAACTCTCTTTCAACAATTCGTTTTCCTACCGTAAACATACTATAAGCGTGAAAGGCATGTGGCGCGACAGATGTGACGATAAAAAGTATGGCGATAAAACCTGGGACCTCCAGAATACTCTCCACGGCTTTATTTACCCCACCAATTTAGATATTTCTAAGATTGGTTATGATGTAAAATTCACATGGGAATATTCTGGCTCGGAAACTAACGAGACCAGAACAGGCAAGTGGGTGCTATACAGAATAGAGAACGGCAAATGTGTAAAACAGGTGGAAGACACAAGTCCATTTACGAAACATTTTACAATCGCCGATAAAGATTTCAGATGTTTGGCAACCTATTATCTCACGTTCCAACCCAATGCCTTAAATGAAACCACAATCATCGCTGGTCTGACTAAGGGCTATACCAAAGGAAGTCATACCCCATTTGAAGGAGTGTGCACAGTTTGCCAGCATGGTATATTTTCTTACACCACAGCCAACGGCAAGACTATACCTCTTGCAAACAACATTGATTTTGGCTCCAAGATACTGTCGCATACTATTGACAGCAAAGGAACATGTATAATAGAGTTTGAAGGCAAATTTACACGTATACCAGATGGGGCTTTTAAAGATACTAAGATAAACAGTTATAACATTAAAATACCGAATACTGTTACATCAATAGGCTCTTATGCTTTTGCCAATACTCTTATCTGCGGCAGTCTTATCATTCCAAACAGTGTGACAGAAATTAAAGAGGGAGCGTTCGAGAATTGTAAGAAATTAAGCTCTCTGACATTACCGTCTAATCTGAAAAGGATAGAGAGCCTTGTCTTTAAATCATGTGGTTTTAGCGGCAGTCTTACCATTCCGAATTCAGTAACTGAGATTGGGCATCATGCATTCTATGATTGCAATAACTTTACCAAAGAGTTGATATTGTCTGAAAATTTGAAAACAATCGGTTCTTATGCCTTTGCAGGCTGTAGTGGGTTTAGCGAAGGAAACCTTACAATACCCAACTCTGTAACGGTGATTGGCATTGGTGCATTCAGTGATTGTTCTTCATTCAGGAAAGTACTGAAATTATCTGAAAATCTGACAAAGATTGGAAAAGACGTTTTTAAGAATTGCAAGTGCCTTAGTGGTGACCTCACCATACCCAATTCTGTAACGGAGATTGGTAATGGCGCATTCAGTGAATGTTCTTTATTGAATGGAAAACTGACATTGTCGAATAAACTGACAAAGATTGGAGATCAAGCTTTTATGAATTGCCAAGCTCTAAGCGGCAACCTCACCATACCTAATTCTGTAACGGAGATTGGAAATCAAGCTTTTATGAATTGCAACTCTCTAAGCGGCAACCTCACCATACCTAATTCTGTAACGGAGATTGGAGATGAAGCATTCTCATACTGTAGAGGATTCAATGGCAATCTTACATTACCCAATAACTTGAAGACAATCAGGAAAAAAGCTTTTAACGGATGCAATAGTCTTAACGGCAACCTCACCATACCTAATTCTGTAACGGAGATTGGAGAGGGAGCATTCTTAAACTGTTCTGGATTCAATGCCGATCTGATATTGCCAGAAAAGCTGAAAACTATCGGAGCCAATGCTTTCTACGGGTGCTATAGACTACAAAAAGAACAACTTGTACTGCCGACAACATTGGAATCAATCGGAAGTAGTGCCTTTAATGAGACGGGAATGCTCAATCGTATCATATACCAGTCGTTGCCCCAAAACTTCGTGAATAATTTTTTCAATTCAGGAAAGAGTATATATATAAACGTAAGCCTCAGCGATGAGTCCTACATTAAAGATGTGCCAGACAAAATGATGGCATCTGGGGGAGCTTCCTACAGCCGTACAATGTCGAACACATGGGGAACCCTCGTATTACCCTTCTCTTTAAATCTTACTGGCGACGAGCCATACAGCCTGTATGCCATAGACCGTATAACAGCTGATGAGCTTGTTCTGCGACGCATCAGTGAACGTGTAGAAGCAGGAACAGCTTATGTGGTACGTCGCGACGGAGAGCAGCAAACACTTAACTTTACGGTAAGCAATCAATGCAGACTGATAAAGAATATGAAGCCGACTAAAGTCGCAGAGGGTCTGAATTTCCAAGGCACCTACCATGCAAAGGAAGTGACCGACGGATACATCATCCGCAACGGTCTCTTATGGGACGTGTCAAAGCTGAAAGCGGCTTCGCCACAGACAGAGGCAATAATGGTTGGTCCGTTCCGCTCATGGCTCGACGGCACGACAAATGGCGCAGCAAAGCTCTCCATCCGAGTGGATGATTCCGCAACCGGTATCGACAACCCAATCTCGTCTCTCAATGCTGACGATGTGGAATACTACGACCTGAACGGCAGACGACTTACCGCTCCGCAGCAAGGAATAAACATCATGAAGCGAGGCAACAAGACAATGAAAGTCATCATCAAATAAAAGAACTACACATTTAATATATTACCCCAAAAAGAACAAAAAAATGAAAAAGAAAGAATATATCAAACCGGAGACAAACATACTTCAAAGTGAACCACAAGCTATCCTTGCAGGCTCTAATGAAAACATAGGAGTAGCATCAGAGGAACTCTATACTGATGAAGAAGTCAAGAAACTGTGGGAAAGACCTGAAAGAAATACAATCTGGTCAGACTGATAATAAGTTGACGAGTTGACAAGTTGACAAGGAGATTTGTTTTCCTTGAAAATTGGTTCACAAACCTTAAACAAGTAATGCATATCTCCTCGTCTACTTGTCTACTCGTCAACCTATATAAAAAAGGCAAAACTATCACCTGTTTTATATCTTGCCATCCATCCTTGCCTTGAGAGCCTCATACATGCTGTCGGTCGGCTGCAGACCGAGCTTACGACGAATATTGGCGCGTTGGGTGTTTACATTAGACTCCGTCTTGTTGAGAATCATACAGATACTGCCCAACTTACATCCCCTCAATATCAACTGCGCAATATTACGCTCCGATGGTGTAAGGTCAGGAAAAGTCTGCTCTATACGCTCCCCTGTTGAAGCTTCCGCATTGATATACTTCGTCACGTTGTCTATGATATACTTCTGCGTCCTCTCGTTAAACTGTGAAAGGATAAGGCGCGTCTCATCCTCACTGTACTCCTTCTTCGCCAACTGTATGTACAGTTTCAGCTGCTCCTTGTTCAGTCTGAGCACATGCATCAACTCCTCTTCTTCCTGCTTTATCGAAGTGTTCTCGTCTTGCAACCGCTGCGAGATGCGCGCTATATGCAGTCCGAGAATGCCGATATACGTAAACACTAACACCACCATTACCACATACTGCTTATAATCGCTGTTGTCGGAAAACAACATACAGGAAAAGAATGCGACAATGGCTATCACCACATCCACGAGAATCATCACTCCCTGATAGGTAGCAACGGCAAACATGGTGTTGGCTGTAAGAATGAGTATGTTGACAAGCATTACCATTTGCGTGTGAGGCACCGAAGGATTGACGGCACAATATACCGTGTCAATGGCTATGAACAGCTGTGTCGTTACCGACAAGAGTGATACAGTAAGCAGGATACCGGTCCGTTTGGCAAGATAACGAGCCACCCACAGCAATGTAAGCACAAGCATAATGCTGTTGGTATATTTATAGAAGATGTCGAAAGAACCGGAAAGCTCCAGCAAATCCGACAGTATTCCCAATACAAGTATCAGCACATACCACACAGCCAGTCGCTGTCGTCGCTGGTCAAGAAATGGTTTCTCCACCGGAATGAAGCGTCCGCAGAATCCGTATAATCTTCCCGTCAATGTTTTTTTCTTTATTTTTGCCTGGTCCATAATCGTTGTTGTTAGTTTTTGTCAGCTGCAAATACTTTGCAAACGAGCGCAAAGAGAGTTTACTCTCAGTTTGCCGAGTGC
>OKRS01000460.1_pt1 | contig 31341 bp, 34 predicted proteins | sample 1601191 | NCBI WGS metagenome assembly OKRS01 (sample SAMEA3541509, study PRJEB24748) | human gut metagenome | biome: human gut; feature: human-associated habitat; material: faeces | place: China | collected 2012
CGCGTCGATGACCCAGACGGTCTTCCCTGTCGGCGCCGACACGCTCGTCTCCACCGCCTCCGGCGGCAGAAGCAGGCTGACGGTCGCCGCCGTCAGCACGAGCAGCAGCGCGAATATGGCGTAAAACGCCTTTTTTCCGAAAACGATAAACAAAATACCCCTCACCCCGGAACAATGTATGCCCCGCGGCGCGGCCTTATGTGCTTTTCATTATACAGGACTTTGAACAAAAAGAAAAGCCCCGCTTCCCTTTTTTCTCCCGCTGCATAGGATGGTGTGGGCGGATGCCCGATTTCTTTGCAAGGAGGAGACTTCTTTGGACGACAACAGAGCTATGCGCGCCGAGTCCGGCGTGGGCACACTGCCGAACGGCTGCTGCGCGCCGCTGGCTTTTCCCTATGTCCCCGTGCAGAAAAACGACCCCGAGCGCTATTCCCAACAGGACGCGCTCAAGGCCGGTACGCTGTTTCCGGGGCTGAATCTACCCTTTCACGCGCAGATGAAGACGAAGTTCCCCGCCGTCAACACGGCGCTCTCAGAGCTGATGGCGCTCGATTTTGCCATCGACGAGCTGGGGCTTTATCTCACCACACACCCGGAGGACACCGAGGTTCTGAACCTCTACTGGTCGTATATCAAGCTCGGCCGCGAGGGGCGCGAGGCCTATGAAAAGCAGTACGGCCCGATTTTGCAGACGGACGTGACGCCCGGCAGCTTCAAGTGGCTGAATGATCCGTGGCCGTGGGATCTGGAGGAAGAAAAGTAATGTTTGTATATGAGAAAAAGTTACAGTACCCCGTCAAGATCAAGAACCCGAATCCACGGCTTGCCGCGGCGATCATCTCGCAGTACGGCGGCCCGGACGGCGAGCTCGGCGCGTCGCTGCGCTACCTCTCCCAGCGCTACTCCATGCCCTACCCCGAGCTCAAGGGCCTGCTGACCGACATCGGTACAGAGGAAGCGTCATGGACCCCAATTTTGTCGCGGTATTTTTCCAGTCCGTCCAGCACATAGACCCACTTGGCGGGCAGCAGATTGAGCGCCACCTCTACCCTGCCGTCACGGTACACGGTCATTTGCTGGAGGAGATGCCCGTAAAAGTCGTCGTCCGCCGTGCGCCCGCTGACGATGCCCGTGATGGCAGTGCGAATGTCCGGCTTTAGGGTCTGCGTGTCGGTGTTCAGCGTCTGCCGCTGTTTGATCGCGGCAATTTTCTCCTGCACCCGGTTCATTTCATTCTCACAGCGGGCTTTGACCCGCTGGTAGTCCTCCTTGCTGATGCTCTCGTCGAGAAAGCGGTCAAGGATCGCATCGCTCCGCGCTTGCAGCTTTTCAAACTCCAGCTCCAGCCGCCGCAGCTCCTGCTCGCCGCTGTCCTCACCGGACGCCAGAACGCTTTCCACAACTCGGGTGAGGCTCGATATGATCGATTTCTTATCCAGCGTCACGGCGCTCACGGAGCGCCGTAGAAGATCCATGGCGATGTCGTCCCGGATCTGCCGCCCGACGCTGCATCCGATGACATTTCCCGCGCCGTCTGTGCGCCGCAGGCCCTCGTTGGTGGCGGTGAAGCAGCACCAGCGATAATAGGAGCTGCCATCCTGCCGCTTTTTGGTGCGGTGGGAGAAGCTCTTGCCGCACTCACCGCAGCGAATTTTACCGGAGAGCGGATAGCGGTTGCCGTGTCCACCGCAGCCTGTCGCACGGTTGCGGCGGGATAGCTCCCGCTGCACCGCCTCCCACGTTTCCCGGTCGATGATGGCCTCATGGTGGTCTTTCAGCGCTACCAGCGGTTCCTTGCCGTGGTTGTACTTCTTTTCGTGCGTCAGATAGTCCGGCGTGTAGGTCTTTTTCTGGATCAGGTCACCGCAGTATTTTTCATTCTTTAGGATCTTAGTCACGGTGGCCGAGGACCAAAGGCAGTTGCCCTTGCTGCTGAGAATACCGGCCTCCCGCAGCTCCCGCGCGATGGTGCTGCACCCTTTGCGCTCTTGCAGGTACTTATGGAAGATGAGCCGGACAACTTCCGCGCCCTCCGGGTTGACGGTCATTTTGCCGCCAATCACGTCGTAACCCAGCAGCGAGCCGCCAAAAACGACGCCCTTCTCCATGCTGCGCATCTGTCCCCATTTGGAGCGTTCAGAGGTCCTTCGGCTTTCGTCCTGTGCGAAGGAACTCATGATCGTCAGCCGCAGCTCCCCATCGTTGGTGCGGGTATCCAGGCTGTCATTGAGAAACAGCACGCCTACGCCCCGCCGACGCAGCTCGCGGGTGATTTGCAGGGCGTCCACCGTGTTGCGGGTAAAACGGCTGACCTCCTTGGTCACGATCAGGTCGATCTGTCCCAGCTCCGCCGCATGGAGCATTTTATTGAACTCCACGCGCTTGTTGGTCGATGTGCCGGAAAATCCTTCGTCAGCATAGATGCCTTGCAGCTCCCAATCCGGCTGGCGCTGGATGTACTCGCGGAAATACCGCTGCTGCGCTTCAAAGGAATTTGCCTGGTCTTCCTTATCCGTGGATACACGGCAATACGCTGCTACTTGTAACATAAAAACTCCTCCTTTTCGTGGTATCATACGATACAGAATGTGCCTTTGCAATTGTGCGAATGCTGAAATGTACTATTCCTTTATAGATTTTGATTTTCCTGTATTTCTTATCTGTTCTTCTAATTTTTGTACGCAGTTCCTACACTGCATTTCGTTAAAAACCCCTTGACGCTGCAAGGCGAGCAGGACGGCTCGCTGGTATGCGAATAGAAAGTCCTGCCCGATCTCATCTGCCGCCTGATTATGCAGCAGCTCCGGTTTGCTTGCCATCCTGCTCCCCCCTTTCCTTGAAACTATGCGGAGAGACCGGTGAACTTGTTTGCCGTTTTCCCGGAAGCGGTTTCCTGCCTGACGGAAACTCAATTTCTGCTCCTTGGCACGCTCGCGTCATTGACGGTCATGGCCTGCTTCCCCGAAAGAGAAACGCTCCGGCGGTCATTCAATTTTGTGGAAGATCGTTTGTTCTGAATTTCAACTTCCACAAAAATGATAGCAAGCGTTGACGGAGATTTCAATATGTGGTAAACTATTCACGTGACAAATGATTTACCACACACGATGCGGAGCTGTGTCCACGAATGGAGGAAAAGCCTTGAGAGCCTTGTATTGCTTGAGTTTTGGCCCCAAAAAGGAATATGTAGAAACGGATTTCAAGCCCGTGGAATATCGTCTCGGGACAACCCTTATTGCCTTTTTGTCCACAGATTTCGCTTCTTTACGGGCGAAATTACTGGTGCGAACAACGCCCATGATGGAAAATCAAGCCATTACCGAGATCAAAAATGCGCTGAGCGCGATCCATCCTTTCGGGGAACGCTTTGTGCAGTCCCTCTTTTTTGAAGAAAAGCTGGCAGACGTGCTTGATGAACGCATGGAAGGTTTTGAGAAGCTGCAAAAGGAACTTTCCGCCTTTGCAGATGCCGTGCTCGTGCCGGACAGATCTAAGTTGAGCGCCAAGCAGCGTTTGGCGCTCTATATGAGCCGCGATTTTCAAGCTGCCACAGCGATCGCCGGTTTGGACCTCAAGATGCGCGCGGAACGAAAGCTGTATGTAGATGAGCAGAATTTTGATCCGGTGTTGGCGGCAGACCGCATTTCGACGCCACCAAAGTCCGTCCGGTTTGCCCGCATCGAGGGCTCGGACGATTTGGGTGCGACGCTGCTGACAGAGCTGCTGGAGATGGTCGAGCAAGGAATTGAATTGAAAAAGTGTGAATATTGTCATCGTTACTTTATCCCGTTCTCTTCCAAAGCTCTTTATTGTGATCGGTCAGTCGGTGATACCGGAAAAAGCTGCAAAGAACTCGCAGTCAAAGAGAAGCATGAAAAGAAAATCGCTGCCGATGATGGCTTAAAGCTCATCCGGCAGCGGATCAAAACCTATGATATGCGTGTTCGCCGTACTCCGGCCATTTACACAGATGCCGCATTTCAAATCTGGAAAGCACAAGCGGAGAATGCACGAAACCGCTATGTGAACGGCGAATTGACCTACGAGGAATTGGCCGCTCTCACACAGCTCCCTAAGAAGAAAGGCGAAAAATAGACGAAGAAAACACGAGAGTTTTCTGTTTTCAATACAGCTCTTGTGTGGTATGATAATAAAAATGACCGTTTGGAGGATTTACTATGGATTACATTCTAAAGCAGTTCGATGAACCGCTCGTTAAATTCTCCGCGACGACCGATACCAGTGAGCCGGAGATCCAAATTCTTTGGACAAACGAAGAAAAAGCGGCATTTCTGCCGCTTGATTTGACGCTGACGCCGGACGGATTGAGCCGTTGGCTGCGCCGCCGCACGATTCCCAAAAACCGCGCCTACGTCCATAGCCTTTTGGCAAAATGCGGCTTAAACCTCAATCGACCGCTCAGTATTATCAGTGTTTGTAAAGGACTATCACTTAACGATTGCTATTGGGTCGTTGAGGACGGTGACACCGCTTCTTTCGGCAAGGTAAATCTCTACGACAACCCATTCAGCGATGTTCTGGCCGAGCTTGCCTTTACCGGCTATGGCAGCAGCGTCCGCACTTCCCTACTCTCCAGCCCGGAGTTTACCACCAACGGAATGCTCCGCAAATGCTGGCGGCGCATCGGCGGTAAGGTGTATCTCTATAAGGGCGGCACAGAGGGCGCGGCCAATACCGGCAACGAACCATACTCTGAGTTTTACGCCGCACAAATCGCCGCCGCCATGGGCGTTCACGCGATCCCCTACGGCTTATCCCGTTGGAAAGGCGTTCTCTGCTCCACCTGCGAGCTTTTTACCGACAAGGCGTATGCCTATCTCCCGATCGGACATCTCGTTTCTAAGGGCGGCATGGGGGCTGTCAGGACATATTACGAGAAGATGGGAGTCGAGTTTGTCAACGCACTGAACGAAATGCTGGTGTTCGATGCGGTGATCTGCAATGTGGACCGGCATTTTGGGAACTTCGGCGTGATGGTCGATAACCGGACGAATACCATTGTCTCCCCCGCTCCCCTGTTCGACCATGGCAATTCCCTCTTTAACTTTGCAGGCGCGGACGCCTGGGCGAACGAGACCGCATTGGAGGAATATATCGAAACGCTGTACCCCAGCGTGTACGATGATTTTCTCGGCACAGCCAAGGCCGTGCTGACGCCGGAGCTGCGCGAAAAGCTGCGGCATCTGCTGAACTTCAAATTTAAGAAACACTTACGTTACAACCTGCCCGAAAATAGGTTGCGGATGGTGGAGCGGCAGGTGCAGCGAAGAGCGCAAAAGTTATTGGAACTGTAAAAATAAGCACGGTTACTGGAAATAGCAGTAACCGTGCTTGTTCTTACGCGACAGCATTTGAATTGATTTTCTCTATGGTATTTCGAATTCCCATCCAAACTGTAAGATCTGTGAACACCTCCACGATGCTGCCGTGGTCGGTAAACGGCGCTTCCTGCAAAACGGACAGGTCCTTCATCATGCCGTTGTGGACGATGTACTCCACGATCTGATTTACGAAGTAGATCTGTCGGCTATCGAGGCTAGCATCGTTCAGGTACTGCGCAAAAGCCTCCTTTGCCGCATTCATATCAAGCCCGACGATCTCCCGCACGAACTCCCCCAGCGGCTTCTGGCCATACTCGGCTTCATAATCCTGTTTTGTACCGACCTCGCTCCAGAGTGCTTTCTCCAGCGCCTGCACATCCTCCGCAGTCAAAGGAACATTGCTCTTTAGCTTGGCAATAACGGCGTCATTCATGTGCTGACGCACGTAGAACTCCGCCTTGGACTTGTAGTTCTTCAGGTCGTCGTTCTCCAGCTCAGATTCTTTCCAGTCCACAGACAGAATTTCGTCATCAAAATTCGTATCATAGTGCACTTTACTGACCGGAATATACTTGATGAGGTCACGCAGATTCTCCCGGATATGCTCAAATTCGTTGATTCCGGCAGTCTCCACATAGTCTGTATGCAAAATCCTGTCGATCAGCTCGGCTTGAGCCATGATCTCCGGGATATTCGCCACAGATGCAACGGCGGAAACTTTCTTAAACAGGTCGCTGCGGGCCTTGCTGTATTTCTTTCCGGCGAGATAGGCAAGCTCAATGCCATACATCAGCGCATCGAACCGCAGCGCCTTGGCATCGTCCTCTTCCGGTGTAATGAGCGGTGCAAGCTCCTGCCCCATGAGCAGGGTGTCCTCATAGGTCAGGGCATTGTAGCTGTCCGGTTCGGCATACCGCTCCACATATTTCAGGTGCTGTCGAACCGCAAAATTATCCTTGTTCAACTCCTGCACCTTGCGCACCATGTCCTCCACCAGCGTCTTGCGGAAGGCAATCAAGCCCGTCGTCTGATACGACAAGTCCTGTAATTTGAAGGCAATTTGGGCCTTCAGATGGAAGATCGCACCTTGCAGGGCGATCATATTGGCGGTGGGCCGTCCCTTGTTCATGCGAAAGAACTCAAAGTTGCCGCAGAAGTCGAAGATGTAGAACTTGTCCTTGTCCTTACCGTCCAGCAACCCCGGACACAGACGGGTGCCTCGCCCGATCATCTGCCAGAACTTTGCCTTGCTCATGACCTTCTTGAAAAACACCAGATTCAGCACTTCCGGCACGTCAATGCCGGTGTCCAGCATGTCCACGGAAATGGCGATTTGAGGCAGTTTCTTCGGGTCGGAAAACTCGTCAATGGCGCTTTGGGCATAGGTCATGTAGTTGTCGATGACCTTGGCAAAGCCGGGAAGATGCGGGTATTCCTGATTGAAAACCGAAAGGATCTTCTCTGCATGGGTGTGATTTTTTGCGAAGATGATGGTCTTGCCCAGTTTGTTGCCGTAGTCGATGGTCAAGCCGTGGGTCATCAGTGTGTTCAGCACCTGCCGGATGGTGTCCTCGTTGAAAATCCACTCATTCAGTGCCGATGATGCAATGCTCTCCGGCAGCTCGCCATTTTCATCTTCAAAGGTATCTTCATAGGCCTGTTTGTCCGCGTCGGAAAGGTCATCATAGACGATACCCTGTTCCATGAATTTTAACTTCGTTTCCACGGACAGGAAGTCCACCAGATACCCGTCCTTCACCGCCTGCGCCAGCTCATAGCCATAGGTCGGCACGCCGTTTTCCAGCTCAAATATCTCATAGGTATTCTTATCAATTTCGTCTTTCGGGGTGGCCGTCAGTCCAACCAGCGGCGCGTCGAAATAATTGAAAATATCCCGGTATTTGTTATAAACCGAGCGGTGCGCTTCGTCGCAGATCACAAGGTCAAAGTGCCCGCAGGTGAAGAGTTTGCCCTCCTCGTCCTGTACACTGTCGATGACGTTGTACATGGTCTGATAGGTGGAAAATACGCAGTGCGCTGTGTAGTTATCCTTCTCCTCGCAGAGATTGGTAACGGAGAGATCGGGCAGCAGATTCACAAAGCTGCGCTTGGCCTGCGTGACCAGACTGTTGCGGTCAGCAAGGAAGAGAATATTTTTCACCCAACCATGCTGGAGCAGCACATCGCATAGGGCAATAACTGTTCTCGTTTTTCCGGAGCCGGTGGCCATGACCAGCAGCGCCTTGCGCCGGTTGCGTGCAAAGGCATCGCAGGCAGCTTTGATGGCGCCCTCCTGATAATAGCGTCCGGCTATCTTCTGATCCACCATGACATTTTTCAGGCTTGTCCGCATGGTCTGGAGATTGAACAGTTTTTCCAGATCCCGCTTGGAGTAGATAGCGGCACACTTGCGTTCGGGATAGATATTGTCCGTAATGCGGGTCTCAAAGCCATTGGTCAGGAAAATGACCGGGCGGCGGTGATACTTCTTTTCCAGCAAGTCTGCATAGAGCTTTGCCTGCTGGCGTCCCTTGGCCACATCCACGCATGTGCGCTTTGCTTCCACTACTGCCAGCGGGCGGCCATCATCACCGTAGAGCACATAGTCTGCATAGCCGATTTCGGACTTGTTTGGCATACCGGGCAGATCCACCTCATTCAGCCAGTCCTTGCCCTCTGTCCAGCCCGCATCTGTGAGCATGGTGTCGATATACAGCTTGCGGGTCTTGTACTCAGACAGGTCGAGGGGCTTGGGCACATAGGTCTGCTGCTGCTCGGCTCGGCGGGCGGTGAGTTCCTCCTTCAGCGCAGCGTTCTCCGCCATCAGTGCGGCGAGATCCACCTCTGACACTTCCTGCACCGAAGCGGCGGAAACTTCACTTTTTTGCGTCAGCAGCGCACGGTCGAAATGCCCCTCGGCGTAGTTCTCACCATAGCAATAGGCCACGAAGTCCAAGAATACATAGAGGTTTTCCAGACACAGCGCCGCCTGCTCTTCGGTGATTTTCTTGCCGGTGTGGGCGGCGTTGTTGCCCACGCGGCGGATCAGATCCATCCGCCGCCAGATGTCCGCGCCCACGATGTCCCGGAAGTCTTCGGTATTCATGAGGCTCACCAGAGAGTCCTGATAAGGCATGACCAGCGCCTTGTCCACAGAGTACATCCACTTCACCGCAAACTCCATCGCCCTGCGGCAGTTCAGCACACAGGCGGCGGGGTCGATATGTAGAATCCGCTCAGCGGAAACCGCTACGGAGGCAAAGGGCTCGAATTGCGGATCGGCAGCGAAAATGTCAAAGTTGGTCATGGCGTATCGCCTCGCTTTTAGGTGGTAATATTTTCAAAATCAGGCAACTTTTTTGTTGCGCCATAGATTATTCTTGTTTTGCTATAGTCGCTCTCAATGTAATTACTGGTGTAATCAGCAAAATCAACATTTGCTGTCCTTGCCAAATAAAGAATTGAAATATAGAGTGCTGATAAGGCATATACAGCATTACTGTATGATGCACCCGAGAAATATTCTCCACGGTTGTGCTTTACTTCTTGGTATGCGTTCCACCACGAAAGTTTTCCAATGTCCCATCCTTGGAAAGGGGCGATAGTTCTTCCCCACCTTTTAACAGATACAACTGCATCCACGATACGGGGATATCTGGCCAAAATCGTTTCCTTATACTTCCCGATAGTTCCTTCCGGCTGTTTTCCTGTGATTTCAAGGCAGAGCAATTTGAAAACAGACTCTAATTCTGTACACGCAAGAATCAGGATTTTGGCAAACTCAAAGGAATGTACATTCTCCTGCCCAGAAGGTTCAATAAAGCGAGAGGTATTAGCAATGTCACCCTCTAATGTGAGATAGTAATTCCAAATTTCGTTGATTGTCTGTGTTGTCATTACTCATCATCCCCTTCACATCAATCAGCCCGCCACTGAAATTCTTTTGCCATGACTTCTAAGCACGCAAAGAACGCTTCTTGCTGATGCTGCTCATCCATCTTTTTAACGGCATTACAGAGATCACTCATCGCGTGAGCCGCTTTGATTACTTCCGAATCTTGCCAAGAATTATACTGTCGGATCAAATCTCGCCGCTGATTGTAGTAATTGGGATTGACATACTGAGAATTGAACATTGCATTTGTGAAATACATAATATTCACTCCTTTCATGCAGCTCCACTTTTTATTCCTGTTACGTATAGTATAGCACATATCCTTCTGACAAAATGGTCAAAAAAGCAGTCAGAAAATATCACTTAATTTACAAAAGCTTTATCCAAAATATTTCTGCATCAAACTGTCAAACAGCAGTTGCGCTTCGTCCAATGCCTTCTGTACGGCAGCTTTTAATTTGTCGACTTGTTCGACGAAGGCGGCAAACACATCTTGTTTTTCTTTTGCTGGTACAATTACCTTCAGTTCGCTTAAAATTTTAAGATTGATATTCTTTTGGGCTGACTCTGGTGCCTGTGATTCAAGTATTTCCTGAAAAAAAGAAAACCAATAGTGGATGAAAATATTATTCGTTCTCCCATTCGCAGAAAATCCAACAATACTATCTGGGAAGCAGGCATCGAAGTTAAGAATTGCCGTTTTGGCTATGTTTGCAGCAATCGTTATGCAAAGAGTCCCTTTGTCCCACATCTTACTTTGGGTTAATCCCAATTCAGAGTAGGTGGTAGTATATGATGTAATGTACAGATTTGCAGATGCAACGTCACCTGTTTGAATCAGTGGATACTTTCCTCCCAGCAACTTAGGATCATTCCGTGGCCTATGCTTTGAAACTCCTCGTCCAAATTCACCTAACTCTGGCAATGTTGCCTCTGGCAGGGCATGAGAGTTTGAAATCGGATCGCCAAAGAGTTCAACAAATCGGGCTTTGACAAGCTCGTCCAGCTTTTGGAGCTGTTGCTTCCTTGCTTGAATAATCTGTTCAACTTTCCGCAGCTTATTAACAACATCTTCTTGAGTCTCCAGCATTGGGAGCGTGATTTCAATTTTAAGAAGATCCGATTTGGTAAGGCTTGGTATTGTCACTGCCTTATTCAGCCGTTCAAAGTCAAAGTTTCGGCAAAAATAATACAAATATCTGGGAAGCAGTATTTCGCGTTTGGCGGCCAAGCCAAAAGCGGTATCAACATTCCAGAAAGGTTCTTCAACGAAAATGGGGTTATTTATACTTCCTTTTCTCCCAATAACCACAGTATCCGCTTCGCAAATGTAACTATCAGCATAACCCATAATTCCACCGCTGCCGTAGATTGGATACTTTCCATTCGGGTTTTCGACAGCCCTTTGGTTTCGACCATTTATTATTACAAGTACATCGTCAAAAGTCATCCGCTCATCCCCACAAATCCGAATTATTCCTGCTCCAGCAGTTCTTCCAACTTGCTCATTTCCTCGCCAATTTCCTTCTCCAGCCTCCGCAGCTCCGCCATAATCTCCCCCGTAGGCGGGTACTCCACGGACTTATACTCGGTTTTCTTGTATTTATTGATGGACAGGTCATAGCCATTTTCTACGATCTCCGCCTTGGGCACGAAGAAGGATTTTTCCGTGCGCTGGCGATCCTTTTCTGCCTCCGGGTTGCGGAAACGGGCAATGATGTCGGGAATGTCATTGTCGGCCACCGGGCTGCGCTTATCGTCCAGCGAAAAGCCGTCGGCGGTCATATCATAGAACCACACATTGTCTGTACCGCCGTGGCCGGTCTTGGTGAAGATCAGCACTGCGGTAGATACCCCTGCGTAGGGCTTGAACACGCCGGAGGGCATGGAGATCACGGCCTCCAGCCGGTTGCCGTCCACCAGTTCCTTGCGGATGGCCTTGTGAGCGGTGGACGAGCCGAACAGCACACCGTCCGGCACGATGCAGGCGCAGCGCCCGCCGATGCGCAGCATCCGCAGGAACAGCGCCAGAAACAGCAGCTCGGTTTTCTTGGTCTTGCAGACTTTTAGCAGATCTGCCGAAACGGTGTCGGCATCCAGACTGCCCTTGAACGGTGGATTGGCAAGAATCAGAGAATACTTTTCCTTGTCCGGGTTCTGATCGGACAAGCTGTCCCGGTATTCGATAAAGGGATTGTCAATGCCGTGGGTCATCATGTTCATCGCGCCAATACGGAGCATGGTACGGTCCATATCGTAGCCGAAGAACATGTGATTCATGTAGTGGTCCTTCTTCTGGCGGTTGAAGAAGATTTCTTCTTTGCGGTGCTCCTTCAGGTATTCACCCGCAGAAACAAGGAAGCCGGAAGTGCCGCAGGCCGGGTCGCAGATCATATCGTCCGCTTTTGGGTCCATCAGCTCCACCATCATGCGGATAATATGGCGCGGGGTACGGAACTGACCGTTGAGGCCGGACTGGCTGATTTTGCTCAGCAGATATTCATAGGTATCGCCCCGCACATCCACCGCCTGAGATTCACTCATCAGGCGATAAATCTCGTCCAGTGCATCCACTACTTTGGACAGCAGCAGCGGCGTGGGCAGCTTGAAAATGGCGTCGTCCATATACTTGGAGTAGGCGCTGTTCTTATCTCCGTGGAGATTTTTGATAAAGGGAAACACCCACTCCTGCATCACGCTGTACATCTTTCCGGCGGGGAAATCGTGGAATACACTCCACTTAAGCTGCTGGCCGTCGATGGTACGGTCACCGACCTGCACCTCATCCGCAAAAATGCTCTGATACGGCAGCCCCAGCATGGCAGCCTCTTTCGCCCGGAGATTGTCGGTGTCATCCAGATCATGGATGAACATCAGATAGGTGATCTGCTCAATAACATCCAGCGGGTTCACCAGTCCGCCCGCCGCAAAAATGTCCCAGAGACTGTCAATTTTGTTTTTCAGTTCACCTGTAATCATGAATCCAATCCTCTCAAAGTTTTACAATTCTTTCTCTCTAAGCCAAGCTTTCTATTTAACCCGCACTTCCCACTTGCCGTATCTCTTGCCGTTCTCTCTGCGGATATAGTTCTTATCCTGCAAGGACTTCGTGATCCGCTTCACGGTTGCGATGGATTTACCCGTTGCGCTCACAAGCTCCTGCTGCTTGATGGTCGGGTTTTGTGCGATCCGCTCCAAAACAGCCAGTTCCTCCAGCGAGCAGTCCAAAGTATCAAATTGATACTTTGAAACTTTGGGGCTGATACTTTTGGAAGTGCTTTTGTCCGCAAAATCAATGTGCAGATAGCGGTTCTTCAGTTTGTGCTCCGTTCCCAAAAGAAGGTTGTCAAAGAACAGCTCCAGAAACTTCGTGGTGGCGTGAACGCCTTTTTGCAGATTCGTATAGTTCGCTCTGACCAAGGCGTTGCGGAAGTACCACGAATTCTTTTCAAAGGCGTCGTTATTTACATGAAAGCCGAAGGTCTTCATGTACTTGATCATAAAAACTGCGGTGGCACGGGTATTTCCCTCACCAAAGGGATGGATCTGCCAAATGTCCGAAGCAAATTTCGCCAGATGCCTTACCGCCGCCTCCGCGGACAGCCCCTCATAGGAGAACCGCTTTTCGGTAGCGAAGTCGTAATCCAGCGTGTCCCGGATGCTGTTCCAGTCCGCATAGGTCACGGTGTCGCCGTTCAGTACCCACTCTTTCTTAGTGATGTTATACTGCCGAATTTGTCCGGCGTGACTGAACACGCCTTCAAACAGCCTGCGGTGAATCGAGAGCCACTCGGCGGGTGAAAACTGAAAGGCTTTTTCACCCAGCATCTTTGCAATTCTGGTAGAGACGATGTCCGCTTCCCTGGTCTCGTTTTCAATCTCCGTGCGGTTGGTGCGCTGCTCGTAATAGCTGTGAATACGCCGCTGGGCCTCATCGATGGTGATCTTGCCTTCGATGTGATTCTTGGCGGTATCCAGCAGATAGGCAGAGGTATTCAGCCCGTCCACCGCCTGCAAGCCGATGGCGGTCTGCCACGCTTCGCTTTTTTCGGCTCGGTCGGGCTCGCCCTGCTTGATATATTCCTCCAGATCAAACTGCCAATTCGTATCCGGCATATCTGCACCTCATTCCTTGCCCAGATCTTCCGTCTTGAAGGTCGTATACCCCTCATAGTAGTAGCTGTGGTCGATGCCCTTCATATAGACCTCGCGGCTATTGATTTCGTCGGTCAAAGCCGCCTTCAGCAGCACCTTGATCTCCACGTCCTTGATGGGACTGCGCTCCATGGCCAGTAGGTAGTCCTCTTTATCGACCTTACTCCAATCCACCACCTGCCCGATACCGGCTTTCAGCATCTGGTCGAGCCACAGACGAGTGCTGCGGCCGTTGCCCTCGCGGAACGGGTGGGCAATATTCATCTCCACATACTTTTCGATGATCTCGTCAAAGGTGGACTGCGGCATCTTGTCGATGTTGGCCAGCGCCGCCTCCAGATACATCAGCGGCGCAAAGCGGAAATTGCCCTTTGCCAGATTCACCGTGCGCAGTTCGCCTGCAAAGTCATAAATATCCTCGAAAAGCGCCTTATGAATGGCTTGCAGCGACGCAAATCTGCCGGGGGCCAGCTTGTCCAGAGCGCCGCTTTCAAACAGTTCTACGGCCTTCCTTTTGCTGATCCGCTCCTCCTCGCGGGCAAGCTCGGCGGAGTTGGTGATACCAAGTTTATTTTCAAGTGCCATCGTGGGCCTCCATGTGTTTGTAAAATAGTTTCTCAGAGCGTATCCAGAAGATCGGCGTATCGCTCGCAAATGCTTTTTTCCAGCTTTTCAAAGGCCGGAATAAAGCGTCTGATGATCTCCGACGCCAATTCCTTTGCGGCATTTCCATCGTAAATATGTGCCATATTGTTGCGCTGGGACAGCATATCCAGCCACACATCTTCCTCTATGCAAGGGTAATACTGGTACGCCTGCTTGATAATTTCACGCGGGGAGCCTGTCTTAGCTGCATCGATGCCTTCATAAGTCAGCAATTCTTTTAAGACCTTCCAACCTAATTCAAACTGAATGGAGAACTTGTTAATGATGCCGTTAATGATAAATTCATTGTTGAGATCCTGCTGATCAGAGCGCCGCAGAACGTCTAAATTTTTACGGTAGTTATCAAACTTTTTCATAGAGCAATACTCCCTCCTTGCTGATGGCTTCCCGCAATTCTGGGGACAAATCAGAACATAAATCTATCACATCAAAGGTCAGCAATGTATGCGTTTCTTCCTCAACATCCAGTCTGAAACGGCATACATTGCCTCCCTGCGCAGCTAAATCAATATCGCTTGTGCGGCAGAAGTCCCCTCGTGCGCGGGAGCCGAAGAGAATCACCGTTTGGATGTGATGCCTATTTGCCAGATTAATGATTTGGTGAATAACCGTTGAATCAATTCCGTACTTTGTCATCACACCAACTCCTTCGATAAGCCTTCAAGCTCGCTGACCGCTCCGCCTACAATTCTACAAAGTAATTATACCATAAAACGCTGTATCCACAAGCAATATTTCGATGCTTGCGTCCCAGAAGCGGGAATTGATCGATATAACAAAAACGGGCGCGCAGCCTTGAGAAAGGAGGCTGCGCGCTCTGCTTTTTGTCGTTGGCCTTGTTCAGACGGCATATATCTTGGAATAAGCTATCTCAAAGCCGCTTTGCGATCTGCCAGATCACCCGCTGTGCTGTCGTGACTGCGGCAATGTCTTCCTTCGTGGCAAAGCCGCGGGTGTTGACAACATGAGCGATTTGATTGATGTTATTTCCAATGCCGGCGAGTTGACGCCGGATTTCGGCGTATTCAGCGAGTGGTCGGGATCGGAGGTTCATGCCAGAGATCAGCGCACGGAGGAATACTTCCATTGGGAAGCCAGAGAGCATAGCCTGCTGTTTCAAATGTTCATGCTCCTGCTCATTCAAACGGAGCGATATTTTGATTGGTCGTTTTCTCATGATCGTTTTTCCTTTCAATTCATAAGGGGTTATAGGGGAATTGCTTCCCCTAACAAGCGCATTTGGACGGCCAAATGCTATGCTTGCGAAAGCAGCTTCCGTATAGCGGTTTCATTTTCGTGACAATGCTGTTGTGAAATTAACTTCTTGATTTATTGGTGTCCAATAGGTATAATAATTGCAAGAAACTTTTGAGGTGAATGACCGTGCTACACGAGGAACGAACTGCAAATATTCTTATCAACAAGGCGGGTGGAAACGCCGGTCCGGATGCCAATGGCTACCGCGTGGCTCTGCCATCTGCTTGGATGAAGGACCTGGGTATCTCTGAGGGCAGCCGCACCGTAACGCTGCAATTCGATGGGGAAAGCATCACCATCCGCCGCCCTGCCGTGTCTGATTACAATGTCTTTCTGGCCAATGCCCGAAGCAGCGCTCACGCCCTCCTGATCCTGTACTACTACGATGGGAACAAGCTCTGTACGAAGATCTGCGCTGACCAAACCACTCATCAACTTGCCATCGAAAACGAGGCCAGTTCTCCCCTTTCCACCGCTTTCGGCGTGAACCGCAAGCCCACATGGGACGATCTGCAAATCTTCTTGAAAGACCGCTGTGTGCCGCAGGAGCGGGACGGTTTGAAATATTACCTGTCTGACTTGGGACTGGACTGCTATGACCCGCTGGCGATCATCCGCAAGACCGAAGGGCGCATGGCAGAGGATTCGTGCTGGATCAAAATTGTGGAGGGCTGAATATGTCGATCAGACTGACAACGGGAAGCCGCATCGCGGAAACCTCGTCTAAGGGCAATCAGGAAAAATGGCTGGCAGATGGCCGCTGGTACAAGCTGGATCTGTTCGGCTACGAGGGACTGGCTGAAGCCGTGACCTCCGCGCTGCTGGCACAGACCAATACAGATGCGCTGGGCTTTCACTATGTGACCTACCGCATGGAGCGGATGGAAGTCCACGGACACATCCGGAACGGCTGTTCCAGTGCCAATTTTCTACGTCAGGGCGAGGCCATCCTGACCCTTGCGGAACTGCTGCGAAAAGGCGTTGGCCCGGACTGGCAGACCGCGGTAAACCGCCTGCCCAATCTTCAGAGCCGCCTTGCGTGGTTGGTGGAGCAGGTTGAGCGGCTGACGGGACTTGACCGCTTCGGCACCTATCTGACGCTGCTGTTCGAGGTGGATATGCTGTTCGGCAACGAGGACCGGCATCTGAACAACATCGCTGTGCTGCGCTGCGGTGATGGCTTTGACTACTGCCCCATCTTCGACTTTGGTGCGGGCCTGTTGTCCAACACACGGGACTATCCCATGGAGATCGAGCCGGACGCATTGGTGCGGCAGCTCAAGGCTCAGCCCATGAAAACGGGCTTTGTCCGACAGGTCCATGCGGCCCAAAATCTCTATGGGCCGCAGCTTCGCTGCGACTTTGCCGAAAAAGAGATCATGGCCTCCCTTTCGGAGCCGCTGGAGTTTTACGCCAAGCGGGATGTTCCTTATATCCGTGACCGTGTGACGGCCTGCATCAAATTCCAGCGGAAAAAGTTATTCTGATTTTCTGCCGTCCTCCCGCAGCCACGCGCCCCGCAGCACCATGCGGAGATACGCCGCCCGCCCGATGCCGTGGTCCTGCGCGGTGCGGGTGAGCCGCTCATATTCTGCCTGCGTCAAGCGGAGATTTACCTGCTTTTCCCGTAAGTTCTCTTTGTTCTTCATCTGATGATCCTCCCTATTATTCTTTTTTCGGCTTGGTATATATTTATCTCAGTATCGCTCTACTCAGTCTTATTAGACGCTGAAAATCAGCGTTCAGGTGCGCTGATTTTCAGCGTTCTTGAAATTCGAAAATCGAAAGTCAAGAAATCCGGTTTTCGAATTTCAGAGGGTACAGTGCAGACGGCTTCCCCAACCCCTGCCGTTTCCGGCGCAGCAGGCCAGCTTGCTCCAGTTCGGATAGCAGCTTCTCCGCCTTGCTGTGGGCGCAGCCCAAGTCCTCCATAATGTGGCTGATGCCATAGTAAACAAAGGCGCGCCCTTGCTTATCGAACCACCCGCTTTTGCGGGAAAGTCCCATTTTGTCCAGCAATAATCCGTAAAGTAATTTTGCTTCACAATTCATGTTTTTGAATGGTTCCTCCGTAAACAGCACCTTTGGAACACGGTAAAATGTAAATAGCTCTGATTCATGCTCGTAGAAATAATCCATATCGTTCCTCCTTGCCCGTTGGGCCATAAAAATAGCGGAGGCAGGCATTTGACCTGTCTCCGCTTGCGTTGATTTTTTGCTTTTGTTTCCTTCTTGGGGCGTTATTTGGACTCTCGCAGGATCTCAAGCGCGGCGCTTTTGATGTTGTTCATCGCACCTACCCACGCCATTTGATCCCGCGCCTTCAAGTCCTCGTTGATGCCCTGTGCTTCCGCCATCTGGCGTATGATGATTTTCAGCAGCTTGTCCTCTGTGGTGTCCGACTCCGGCGGCAAAAGGCAGGGATAATACTGCTCGCCCCGCAGCTCGTAGTAAAGACCGTTCTCAAAAATGACCGACGGCAATGGCGGTAAATTCTGCTCCATAATCCTCGCTCCTTTCTGCCGCTATTGTACGGAAGAAATTTGTATAGTGCCAGTATACGAAAATCATCGCTCTCCCCTGTTCTTTGCGCGGTAACGGGCCTCCAGCAGCTTGATGATCTCCCGCTCCATCTGCTGCGCAGAGTAATTGCGCGGGAAATACTTCCGCAGCGACTCGGTTTTGATGCGGATTTGCTCTTTCTGATTGGGCTTTTCCTCGGTGAGAATGGCGTACAGTACCTCCGGCGTCAGTTTTGCCTCGCGGGAGAGCTGCTTCATACGGAGTGCCTGTGACAGCGATGGTGTGGCGTCCTCCCGCCCGATCAAGTCCCACAGCTCCGCCTGCTCGTCGCGGGTGAGATAGGACAGCTCCACGGCGGGAGAAAAGGCGATGCGTCCATCGTCCACCATCTGAAGCAGCGGCGGAACAAGGTTGGTCAAGCGAATATAGTTCTGAATAGTCCTTGCACTAACAGATTCGTGTTTCCCAATCATTTCATCTGTTCTTGACTTCGTGCAGACTTTGCACGAAGTTGATTTCCCTTGATGTTTCATTGCCTCCAGCTTCATCTTGTACGCAAACGCCTTTTCACTGGGCAGCAGGTTTTCCCGCTGAAGGTTGCTGTCCACCATCAGGATCACCGCTTCATCGTCGGTCATTTCCCGCACCAGCACCGGCACGGTGGGCAAGCCCAATTTCTGCGCCGCCAGACGCCGCCGATGCCCGCTGACCAACTCGTAGCCCTCCCCTTTTGGCCGGGCCAACAAGGGTGACAGAATACCATAGGTGCGGACGCTCTCCACCAACTCGTCCATAGCTGCATCCTCCCGCACCTGATAAGGGTGCTTTGCAAAGGGCGTCAGCTTGTCCGGCAAGAGCTGAGAAATAAACTCCTTCACCATGCCGCACCTCCCTCCGAAAGCGCGGCGGACACGTTCACATGGTAGTGTAGGTCAGATCCGCGATAATGGTAATCCGCGTCAAAGGAATGGAGCCAGCCGGCATTTCGCACATTCGCGTTTTCGCTCTCTTTTTCGGCCTGTAACCCTTGCGGCGCAAGGCTTCTTCGCGCTTGTGGCCCTTGGGCTTCCACAGTCGGCACAGAGGAGCTGGGGCATCTCGAGATGGTCGGCACGATCGTTCACCAGCTTACGCGCAATTTGACTGAGGAGCAGATCAAGGAGGCTGGGTTCGAGCCGTACTTTGTCGACCACACGACGGGCGTTTTCCCGCAGTTCGCCTCGGGTTACCCGTGGTCGGCGAGCACCATGCAGGTCACGGGCGACACCATCGCGGACCTCACAGAGGACCTGGCTGCGGAACAGAAGGCGCGCGTGACGTATGACAACATTCTGCGCCTTTCCGACGATCCGGACGTGAGTGATGTCATCAAATTCCTGCGTGCGCGCGAGATCGTACACTTCCAGCGCTTCGGTGAAGGCCTGCGCCTCGCCAAGGACCGCCTGGACGAGAAAAACGTCTACTACGTAAACCCAAGCTTTGATCAGTAAAATAGAAAAATGAAAGGAAGTCTCTGCCGGTTGGCAGAGACTTCCTTTTTATGGAGGGATACGGCAATGAGAATCCGGGAGCGTTTCAATCCACACGCCCCCTTCGAGGCGCGACCTTGACGGGCATGACGTTCCGGGAGATGTTCGGGATTTCAACCCATGCGCCCCTTGCGGGGCGCGACAGCAAAAGTGTACAAATCACTATGCACATTTTTGCGATAACAGACAAATTTCAGATGCTTTTGCACAGAATGCCGCCTGTCAGGGCATTCTGCTCCTTTTTGATGCAGGAAAACCATGCGGATTTTGGGTGCGAACCGCCCAAGTGATCTCTGCGCGCTTGTGCTTCGCACTATAAGATCATCGGTTCCTCGGGCAGATACGTCTGCTTGCAGCCGAAGTGTTCGATTTTATTCTCGTACTTCTTGCCCAAGTAGTAAAATCGAAGGCTGTCCTTTTCTGGGTCAATGATCTTACAGAGTTCATTTTGCAGCTTCCGGCACTGCGCCGTGTCCAGCAGACATTCGAACACCGAATTCTGCACGCGCTGACCGTAATTGACACATTCCTTTGCGATTCTGCGCAGCCGCCCGCGTCCGGCGGCGTCGCTCGTGTTCACATCGTAGGTGATCAGAACCAGCATAGGCGCCTCACTTCCATAAAAACGGCGGATAGTCGTCCAAGTCGCCGCGCAGGTACCGCGCGAGCAGCAGGCTTTGTACATACGGTACCAGACCCCACGGTATCTTTTCCTCGAGAAACGGATGTGTGATGGTCTCTTTTTTTCGCTCCTGCCACTTCTGCAGGAACGTCCTGCGCCCTGTGTCCGTCAGCAGCACCGCGCCGCTCTCGCGGAAGTCAAAATCGATCGCTTTGAGCACACGGTTGTTGATGAGCGTGAGCACAAAGCGGTCGGCAAAGCACGGGCGCAGCTCCTCCATCAAATCGAGCGCCAGCGACTCCCGCCCTGGCCGGTCGCGGTGGAGATATCCGACGTAGGCGTCCAGCCCTACGCTTTCAAGCGCCGAGGCGCAGTCGTGCGCGAGCAGACTGTAAGCAAACGACAGCAGCGCGTTGAACGCATCGAGCGGCGGACGGCGGCTGCGCTCGCGGAAGAAAAACGTCTCTTTTCCCTGCAAGATCATGTCGTCCAGCACGCTGAAATATGCCGCCGCACCGATGCCCTCGAGGCCGCGCAGACTATCGAGCGACGTCTCCGCTGCGATCTGCGGCAGAAGCCCCTGTAACTGGCCGGACACGGCTGAAAAGTGCGCTTCGTCGATGCGCATGGCATGGTCGCGGCGCGTGCGCTCCACGCTCCACTTTGCGTTGTAGACCTTGCCGAAGATCATCATTCCGGCGACGCGACAGCTCTGCGACGGGTCGTCCGCCACGCGGTACTGCATCCGCCGCAGCAAGACGTTCCCCTGCGCCTGACCTGCTACACGGGCGAGAAATTTCCCGCGCGGCGAGCAGAACGCAAGTCCAATCTCCCGCTGCGCGCACGCGCCCATCAGGGCGGGCGACGCGCCCGCGTAGGAAAATGAGACGATGCTTTGCAGCGTGTGCAGCGGATAGCGGGCGACCGCTTCCCCGCCGCGGTTCGCCACAACGTTTTCCCCGTCCAGCGAGAGGTAAATGTCCTCCGATGTGACAAAAAGCGTGTTCAAAAGCTGTCTCATCGCTCTCCCTCCATTGCGCCGCGCAGATACGCGGAAACGGACTTGCTTCTCATCAGCTTTGGCAGACACAATCCTTTCAGCGAGCAGGCGTTGCAGCCCTTTGTTGGCTTTACCTTTGGCGTGCTGCCGCGCGCATAGAGCGCATGCATCTCTTCAAGGAGGGCACGCACCTCCTGCCGCAGCGCGGGGGTGAAGTCGACTTCCGTGCGCCGCCGCGGCTCGCGGTAATAGAGCGCGCCGCGCGGGATCTCGCAGCAGAGCATTTCTTCAAGGCACATCGCCTGTCCACAGAGCTGGAGCGTGTCTTCCGTGCTCTCTTTCGGCTTTCCGCGCTTATACTCCACGGGATAGGGCTGCCACAGGCCCTCGCGGCCTTTGAGCGGAATGCCCGTCTCGCCGCGGCGGAATTCCAGCACGTCGCACGCGCCTGATACGCCGAGCGTGCGGGAAAAGACGCGCATATCGCGCGTGATGACGAGGTCGCCCCTGCTTTCGGTGAATGAGCCGTCGTGCGCGTTTTCGTGCATGATCGCGCCGTCCGTTGTGCGGTAGTTTTCCGCCCATTGCTTTTCTACATGGATGAGTGCCCACTGGCGGCGGCAGAATTTGAAATGCTGTAAGCCGGAAAGCTGGAGGAAGTCCTCGTCCTGATAGATCACCCCATCCGCGTGCAAGTCACGCCGGAGGGAAGGTGCGTTTCATCCACGTTGACAGTGTAGTCGCCGTAGCTTCTCGGCGCGGTCACGCCGTCCTTGTGTTCGACCTTGACAAGGTCAAAGAGCTTGTGCGCCGGAGCGCAGCCGAGCTCGCAGTTGTGCTTGAAGACGATGAGCTCGCGCACGGCCATCTTGCCGCGCGCGGCGGAATGGTCGTTTTCAAACATGTTCAAAATAGCCGTCCACAGGAGTTCGAGGTCCTCTTCCGAAAAGCCGGTCGTCTTGCGCGCGAGATTCGCCGACACATAGCCCTCCGCGCGGTAGAGGCCGTAAGGCACGATGTACTTGCGGCCCATTTCGGTGTTCTTCTTTTCCGCGTCCGCCTCGGTCGTGATGGCGACGCGCGTGATGGTCACCTCCTGCGGCAGAATGGGGTCGATGCTTCGGGCAAAGCCGAGCTGCACCGGCCCACGCACCTGACCGCAGTTAAGCGCACCCTTGGTAAAGGTCGTCATCACCGCGCCGAACGTGCGGATATCGTAGAAATTGGAACACATGAAGTCGCGAATTTTTTCATCCAGATGCTCGTCCTTTTTCTTGGCTTCCTTGAGCTTGTCAGAGGTTACGCCGACATAGGCGCAGGCCTTTTCATCGCTCGTGTTCAGTGGTACGCCGTCCTTGATGTAGATATGATAATGATCTGCATCCTCTTTTGCCATTTCAACATAATTGCGGATCTTGCGCTTGAGGCAAACGTCCGTCACAAGGCCATAGCCGGTCTCGGGGTCGACGCGCGGCATATTGCCCGCATCGGGATCACCGTTCGGATTGCCGTTTTCCACGTCGAACAGCACCACAAATTCATAACGGTTCTTGATGGGATCAGACATTTTCTTTCTCCTCCTTTTTGTCATTACACTGATGATAGTAACCAAGATAAAAACAGATTGTTTCTTCCTGCGTGAATCGCGCCGGTGGTGGTGTGGTCAGTCGCGCAGCAAGATCACTTTCCAAGTCTCCGAGCTTTTTCCCTAATCCTGGCTTATCTCGCATGAGTTTTTTCAGGTGGTAATTACTCAAGGAGAACAGTTTGCCAAATACACTCCTCGGTGTTGATGCCGCCGAGTTGAAATAGCTGTCCCTAATACTCCGGTTCACGCTCCACCCCATCGATGCAAGCTGAATCTCTTCCATCACTCGAAACAGACGGCCCAAAAGATATGGCATATAGTTACAATCTTCATTTAACTGCACACTTGTCACCTCCGAAAACATTGAATGATCGCTTCCTCGTTCGTAGTTCTTTGCCAAATAGGCCTTCAAAATAGCGGCTCTCTCCCAAGTAACGTTTCGCTCTGCACGAATGCGAAGCAAGACAGCTTCCATCAAAGATACAGGGTATGGAGTTCCTGAAAATACAGCCCGCACCGTTGCCCCAGACACAACTGGACTGGGGACCTGTTTTTTGGGATCTCGTACGGTTGCGTTCAGCAGAGCCCACAAAGGGAGTATCGAATATTTTGCACCGGCGATCTCCAGCCTTGCATAGTGCGCGTTCACATTCTCCATCAGCTTTCCGAAGCTGTCGCGCAGAAAGAAGCGGACGGAAAGGCGCGCCGCGTTGGGCGCGAGACCGAGAATGTAAAACGGTCGATTCGGGTCAACGCCGAGGTCGTCGCACGGCAGCCCATTCGCCAGACGTTTGAGCGCCGCGCGCAGATCATTGTCCGACAGGCCGCCGTATGTGCCGCCGCCAATCACGGCGCTGAAAAAGCCGGGATAGGCATCATCTGCGCACTCTGCCCAGCAGACGACTGTCGTATCGCCGATGTGCTGGACGTGGTCGCTGTCCGCAAGCAGATGATTCAGTGCGGCGGTGTAGGCAAAGGCGGCGCATTTGCCGACTGGGGCATTGTAGTTCTGCTCCCGTCCGTAGGAGCAGAACGCCGGAGCGTTGAACGACACCAGCGCTGCGCCGCTGGACTGCGCGTCCCGCACGCCCTTGACCGACGGGTGCACAGCGGCGATCTCATCCTCTTTTCCGGTCACGAGACACTGCATCTTGACACCGCTCTCGCCGCCGTCCCGATACCGCTGCCATGCCTCGCGGATAGCGGCATCCTCCTCGACCTTGCGGCCATCCACGCGAAAGACGAGGTTGCCGCCCGCGGTCACATCGTCGAGCTGTCTGATGAGCGCCGGATGCTCTGCCGCACGTTCCGGTTCCCAAGTGTCGAAAAATGCCAGTATTGCGCGGGCATTGGGCGAATCGACGCTATCCAGCACCGCGTGGTGCAGCCTTGCCGCTGCGGCAAAGCACTCGCGGCTGCGTTCAGGCTTCCCTTTCTGGTCGATGCCGAGCAAATAAGCGGAATTGTCCCACAAAAAGTTCGAGGCAATGCTGACCGTTCGTTTCACCGCTGCCGGCAGCACCATCAGCTGCGGCTGCATGACCGTCTTTTTACCCTTTGTCCCTTCCACCATTGTCGGAACGATCTGCGTCAGCTCACCGTTTTCGTTTATGTAAAGTGCGAGACTGATCTTCGCAGGGGCCCAGCCGGGCGCGGCGATCTCGCCGCGCGAGAGGAGGTCTTCATAGTACCGTGTCAGCGCTTGCAGGATCATCCTCTCACCTCCCTGCTGTTCGGCGGCGGAACGGTCATCACACCATCGATAAGGCTCGCGCGGAAAAACTTCGGCGTGATGTTTGCAGGATCGCTGTAGTCGAGATCCCACAGCATCCAGCCGAGGTCGCGCGTGCCTTTGAGCTCATCGGGGCACGGCGGCAATTCCGTGCAGCGCCGGAACTGCGCGGGAAACTCCCGCGTGCCGAAATACGGCATGCTGTAACACTGCCCCTTTTCCAGCCGTCGCTTGATCATGTCCTGAAACTTGCCGGGATTGTCGCCGGGCGCGGCGGCGTCTGTCATGTCGAAGTGCGCGTCGATGACATAGTGTACATCCCGCAGCACCATAGCCGCGCGCTGCTGAATGCTCTCCGACGCGGCGAGGTACAGTTCCCCCTGCCCTTTTTCCATCACGGTCTTTGCCCTGCGGGCGCTGATGACATCTTTGACCTCGTTGCGGCGGATGTTGGTGAAGCGGATGGGGGCGCACACATGGATGCGGTCGATCACCCAACGGAGCCCTGGGTGCCAATAGAGGCTATCCAGCAGCCCGCGCGCTGCTGACGGCGTCATCACGTCATAGCTGACGCGTTCCGTTTTCATTTCAGGGCGAGTAAAGCAGGCGTAGTCTCCCCAGACTTCTACTTGAATCGGCATTGGATCACTCCTCTCTTTGGTTTACCTTGGTTCTTGTCTCAGTATGAACGATGCCCTGTCCGATAAAACGGACAGCTTATATGAATTCGGCCTTTCCGGTTTCCGGTTCCAGCGTCAGGCCGGTCATTTCGCTGTACAGACTCATATCGTTTAAGATCGAACTGTCTTCATCCAGTGCAGGGACCTCTCGCGCCGTCAGCAGCGCGCCCGCGGCATAGAGCTTTTGAAAATGCGGTTCGTAGACCGAGACTGCGTAGCGCCCCAGCTTGCGGTAGAGACCCTTGGAGCATTCGCCTTCCTTTAGCTGCTCAACGAGCGCCGCTCCGCCGCCAAACGGGACATAGACCGTGCGCGTGTTCTGATCGATCAGATGAAAATTCTCCGCCACGGTGCGAAACGGCAGTTCGCAGCCGTTGATGCCCTTTTCAAACGCCTTGATAACACCCGACTTGTCGAGTGTTTCTCCGCTTAAGCTGCGCAGCGCGTCGAAATAGTTCTGCATCGTCTCCCGCGCGCCGATATCGCAGCTGTTCATCAATGCTTCGCGCGTAGCGCCGATTGCTGTGCGGAACAACATTGGCGGCAGTTCTGCCCGCTCGAAGACGGTGACGATGCTTTCCTCCGGTGCTCGTTTTCCCTCGCGGTTGCAGCGCCCCGCCGCCTGCAAGACGGAATCCAGCCCAGCCAGCTCGCGGTACACCGCGGGAAAGTCCACGTCCACGCCCGCCTCGATCAGCGAGGTCGACACGACGCGGCACGGTTCCCCCGCCTTTAGGCGCCGCCGGATCTCATCGAGAAGCGTCTGCCGCTGTGCGGGCACCATCAGCGTCGAGAGGTGAAAGCTCGCCTCCTGCGGCAAGCGCGCAAAGATGCTCTGCGCCGCCTTGCGGCTGTTCACGATGCAAAGCACCTGCCAGTGCTCGCTGAGCCTTTCCGCAAGCGCGTCGTCCTCCAAGATGCCATCCTGCCGAAACGTCACGCGGCGGAAGCTGTCGTATTCCTCCGCTGTCTGCGGGCACAGTTCTGTGATAGGGTAGCTTGGCGCATAGGTGTGCAGCAGGTCACCGAGCGACGGCTGCGTGGCTGTGCACAGCACAAGCGTTGAACGGAATTGCTCGGCAAGCGATGCCATCGCCGCCACGCAGGGCCGCAGATGGCAAAGCGGCAGCATTTGCGCCTCGTCAAAAATGATGACGCTGTCGGCAAGATTATGGAGCTTGCGGCATTTTGACGAACGGTTTGCGTAAATGGACTCAAAAAACTGCACCGCCGTTGTGACGATGACCGGCATGTCCCAGTTTTCCGCCGCCAGCGCGCGGCGCACCTCCTCGGGCGACGCGCCGTCGGAAAGCTCGAACTGCACACCTGAGTGATGCTCGAGCACATTGCCGTCGCCGAGGATCTCGCGGAATACTTCGGCATTCTGCTCGATGATCGACGTGTACGGCACGACGTAGATCACCCGCTTCATCCCGTGCGCCACTGCGTGCCGCAGCGCAAAGGCGAGCGACGCGACCGTCTTTCCGCCGCCGGTCGGCACGGTCAGCGTGTAAATGCCTTTTGGTTTACTGCCTGTATCCAGACAGCTGTTTAGAATTTTGCAGCGCAGCTTGTTGAGCGCTGTTTTGGGATTTTGCCACGGCGCGATGTATTCTTTCAGCCGCCTTAGCAGCGTCGGAAGATCGTCATATCCGCCGCGCCCGCGTTCGCCGTCCATGAACCGCTCCGTATCGAGAAAATCCGCGTCCACCAGACAGGAATAGAGCATCCTTGTCCGAAACGACGCTTTCAATGGATCCCGTTCCGGCGTCTCAGGCGGAAGAGTTGGCAGTGTCACGCCGCTTTCGCCGCAGCGCTCAAGATAGTGTCCCTCCACGCCCTTTTTGAACCGGCCGGAGAGCGTGGCCTCGCCCGCGCGGTCGGTCCTCAGATTTCCGACATCCAAAAGTCCGCCGTGGTGACCGGCGACGCACGCGGCGGCGCTGGGCCGCTTCATCCTTATACAGGTGAGCATCCCCGCCGTGGTGTGGTCGACAACGGGACCACCTTCAAGCAGGCGCTTCTGGAATGCGTCAGTGCATTTGCCGAGATCGTGCGCGAGCCCCATCAGATCTCCGTCCGCCTCTGCGCCGAAGTCGGCGGCAAACTCTCGGCACAGCGCGGCTGTACCTGTCAGGTGCTCCGCGACGGTCTGATAGAAGGTCTCGCCGTTTTCATCCTGCCGGATGTGTGCGTAATATGGCATGCGCTTCCCTCTCATTTCTCCCCAAACAGCAAAAATCAGCCCTGTGAGATCACAGAGCTGACTTCCCGGGGCCGGGATCCAGCCCTGCGTATAAAACTTGTGCTTTTATCATATCGTATAAGATAACGCCGAAGAAGTCAATGGAATTTATATGCCTTGCACTGTTCACGGACGTTTTCTTTTGGCCTTTTTTCCAGCTTATCCGATACCATTGTCCCTCCATCTTGACGCTGCAGCGAAAGTGTGGTATCATCGCTTTGCCTTCCGGGAAGACTACTCTGACCGGCGGCGAACCAGATTCATTCTACCGTTCTGACAGCGAGGATGCGTTCCGAGCCACAAGAAGAGGGAAAACAAAGACACAGCCCTGCTGCGTCGTCATTTGCTGTTTCCATCCCTTCTGCTGAACGGCGGAAGGGATGATTTTTATTTTGACAAAGGAGAATGCGTTAATGGAAACGAGAGTCGCCGTGCTGGCCATCATCGTCCGCGGGGGAAGCTCTGTCCAGCCGCTCAACGAGCTTCTGCACCAGTACGGTCAGTATATCATCGGGCGCATGGGCGTGCCGTACCGCGAAAAGGGCGTGAATATCATCAGCGTGGCGCTCGACGCGCCGGGCAACGTCATCTCCGCCCTGTCGGGCAAGATCGGCCGTCTGGACGGCATCACCGCCAAAACGGTCTACGCGCCCGAGGGCAGCATCGGAAAGGAAGAAAACCAATGAAAAAGAATCTCAAATATCTCTTGGCCCTGTGCCTGACGATTGCGCTCGTCTTCTCGCTCGTCGCCTGCGGACAGAAGGCGGACGAGACGACGAACGACGCGCAGGACGACCAGCAGACCGAACAGGAGGAGTTCACCCCCACGAGCTACTCCATCGCCGCGCTCAAAGGCCCTACGGCCATGGGCCTTGTGAAGCTGATGAAGGACAGCGAAAGCGGCGAAACGACTGGCAATGAATATACCTTTACCCTTGCCGGTTCTGCGGATGAAGTGACGCCCGCGCTCCTCAAGGGCGAGCTCGACATGGCCTGCGTGCCCGCGAACCTCGCCGCCGTGCTCTACAATAAGACGGAGGGCGAGATCGAGGTGCTGGCGGTCAACACGCTCGGCGTTCTCTACATCGTGGAAAACGGCGAGAGCGTGCACTCCATGGCCGACTTGAAGGGCAAGACCATCGTGGCGCTGCTCGCCGACACCGGCGAGCGCTACCTGTCCACGGCACTCTTCCAGAACTAGAGCTCTCGTTCTTAGAACGAGTCCAAGGCACGCCGGTCTCCCCTCTCTTCTGGCAGCCTGAGCTCATCCCAACAGGGTGTCCCACAGGACGCCCGAACTTGCTACAATGTCTGCGGCGCGGAACCAGCCTCCCGCGCCGCTTTTCTTTTTTGGCCACATGCCACCAAGGAGAACCTCCCCATGCACAACAAGCGCGTGCTCGTCGCCATGAGCGGCGGCGTCGATTCCAGCGTGACCGCGTATCTGCTCAAAAGTCAGGGTTACGAATGTGTCGGTGCCACCATGCGCCTCACCTGCCCCGCGCCCGATCCCACCACGGGCATGAGTAAGGTCGACCGCGACATCGCCGATGCAAAGGCCGTCGCCGAGCGCCTGGGGATACACCATCACGTGCTCGACTTGCAGCAAACCTTCGACCGCAACGTTGTCGAGCGTTTTATGAACGCCTACCAGGAGGGGCTGACGCCCAATCCGTGCATCATCTGCAACCGCCATATTAAGTTTGGCGCGTTGCTGGATGCGGCGCTGGATATGGGCTGCGACTACATCGCCACAGGCCACTATGCCAAAACGAGCCAGGCGCCCGACGGCACCTGGCAGCTGCATCGCGGCGAGGACCCCAAAAAGGACCAGAGTTACTTTTTGTATTCGCTCACGCAGGAGCGCCTGGCGCACACGATTTTTCCGCTGGCGGGTCTGGACAAGGAGCGCGACGTGCGCCGGATTGCCGCCGAGCAGGGCTTTACCAACGCCCAGAAGGCCGAAAGCGAGGACATCTGCTTTATTCCAGACGGTAACTACGCGGGCTATATCGAGCGCCGCTGCGGACATCCCGCTGCACCGGGCGACATTGTGTGGCGCGACGGCAGCGTGGTCGGGCGCCACAACGGCGCGCTGCGCTACACCATCGGCCAGCGCAAAGGCCTGGGCGTCGCGATGGCGCATCCCGTGTACGTAACGGGTGTCGACGCCGTCAACAACACCGTGCATCTGGGCGAGGCGGAAGATCTGACCGCCGCGGCGCTAACTGCCGATGAGTGGATCTGGAGCGCGCCGGACACGCGCATGGAGGCTGAGCTCGATGCCGGCGGCATTCGCGTAGGTGCCAAGTACCGCTACCGTCAGAAAGACCAGGCAGCGACCCTTACGCGTGACGAAGACGGGCAAATGTTGCTGACCTTTGACGAGCCACAGCGCGCCATCGCCCCCGGCCAGGCTGTCGTTATATACCGCGGCGACATCGTCCTGGGCGGCGGCACCGTGACCGGCGCACTTAAGTAGCCGCGGGTTTATCGCTGCACGTGTCGAAGTACCTCAACAGCGGCACCAACCTCGATTATGCGACGCTCGAGGCCGCGGCGGATGGCCTCGAGTCGACCCTCCGCCGTGGCCCATTCGCTCTGCGAAAGAATCTCGATCGCCTCATCAACAAATCCGTTGAGCCGCGATGAATCGAACCAATCGAGCGAGTCCGCAAGCGCCAGCTGGACGGAAGGGTCGGGCCCAAACGGCTTAGCGGAAAACCCAAACTCGCCAGCCGCGAGCAAGACACTTGGCACGTTATACCACAGACAGTTGCCGCTATCGAACAGCGGAGCAGGTTTTATCTCCAGGGTATCGACATTGCGGATGATACCGAAGTTTCGCCAATGGCGGTCGCTGTTGGCCAAAAGGGCATCGCAGACAATCATCTGCGACATAGACCTTCTCACAGCGGCCTCATCGGCACCATGCTTGCCAAGGTAGCGACAGTACCGGTCGTACGTCGAGTTTCCCCGCTGGCTACCAAGTGCGCCCTTAACGTAAACAGCCGGAACGTATTCCTCGCGGCCGTCAAGAAAGTCGTCGCACAGACACACAGGGCCATCGAATATGCGCTCAACCGTGTAAGGAACAAACTCCCCCTTGGAAAGCAAGCGACGATGTAGAGCCGTTGCAACCGCCTCGTTAAGGGGACGCTGATCGTCCATCCCGCACCCTTTAGCCAAAACGCGAATGCCGTTTCGGATCATCCACGATTTAGGGAGCTCGCCCTCGGACGTGTTATCCGGATTTTTTAGACCGATGCCCTCCAGCCAACCCGAACGCTCTTCGGGCGCCGATCGCTCAAATTCGTTCTCAAAGTAATTGATGCTTTGCCATTTGAGTTCGGCGCAATCGGCCGGCCGCAGCCAATAACAATCCGAAAGCGATAAGCCCAGGCACCGAACCGGAACCTCGATGCCACTGGCAATTCCCAGTTCACGATAGCGCGAGACGAGTCCAGGGCGGACGTCAGGCACCGACCGATGGCTCCACCACACGTTGAGCTCCCGTTTATTCACCGTAGGAGAAGAGCTCGAGTATGTGCCAAACGGCATTCGTTGCGCATCGAGGACCTCGGCGATTTCGAAGGGAAACTCGCGCGTCGGATCAAATGAGACATGCGCGACCTCATGGTCGGCCGACATCAGCGTAAACTTGCGTCCCACATCGGCCGCAGGACGGCGTCCTCGCTTGCGGACCTTTTGGTAGGCGGTCGCAGAATTGTACTCGACCATCTTCCGGCCGCCCACAATATCGCACACAAGCGTCCCCGATGCGGCAAGTTGCGATATGCGGGCTTTCGTAACGCCCAACAGGCGGGCGGCATCACCCATAGATAAGTACTCAGACGTATCCATACACCGCATCACCTCGTTAAGTAATTTACGCGTTTAGTTAATAGATTACTTACATCATAATACTAAACGACCTAAAGCGAAAAAAGGCCCGAGAAATCGGGCCTTAGCGATTGGTCAGCCGAGTCGCAAACTGCTTCCTTAGCGCTGCACGTAGGCGCGGACCAGCTCAAAGGTGTTACGCACACCGTCGATGTGGCTGCGCTCGTAGCCGTGGGAGGCATACACGCCAGCGCCAATCAG
>OKRS01000461.1_pt1 | contig 31335 bp, 11 predicted proteins | sample 1601191 | NCBI WGS metagenome assembly OKRS01 (sample SAMEA3541509, study PRJEB24748) | human gut metagenome | biome: human gut; feature: human-associated habitat; material: faeces | place: China | collected 2012
CATGGCAAAGCTCAAGCAAGCTTGGCTCTGCTCATCTGGCTTAACGAAAACGTTCGTTATTAAAATTCTTTTTGGAAAAACGTGAAATAAAGTTGTTAGTCATTCCAAATGAATCCACCATCGCCGGTGTCCGGTTCGTCTTTGTCACCTTCGCCGGCAATATTTTCAACAGGCTTGTCTTTGCCGATATCAAAAAGCGATGCTGTTTGTAATAAAGCATCATCATTATATATTTTTATATTAATGATTATCGGTTTTATATATTCCTTTTTCATTGTTGCTTTTTTTATTTGACTACATATTTTTTTCCATTCACGACATAAATGCCCTTTGAAAGATTATTCAGATCGGCGGCATTGTTTTTCACAAGCACTCCGCTGATGCTATAAACTTTGCCAGAAGTGTCTCTATTCAAGTCATCTACCTTTACTGTTTCTATAGGAGTGATACAACTATCATCAAACAAACTTAAAGAAAGTTCAGAAGCTTTCGAGGGACTATTATCATTTTTATGAAACCACCCACTGAACCCACGGATACCGTATTTTTTATCAGCTGTATAGGGATAGAGTTTCATGCCGTTTTTGGACTGCTGAAAGAAATAATCATCGGTTGTTATTTTACCTTCTGAATCCCCCACAGTGCCCGTGTGCTGAACAAGAGAACCTCTAAGCACATAATCAACATAGGATGCCTTACCTGCAAATGGTTTCGCATCAGTATTCACTTGACCATCAAAATCCTTTACCTGATCTAACATTTCCTTAGCAGTATATGTTGTAGGCGTCCAATCCCCATCATTTCCACTTTCTCCTTTTGCAGACCAGCGGTAGTTCAAATCAACATTTTTAAACGTATAAACACCATCTTGTGCAATATCTTCTTTTCTCATCTTAACAAGGAATGTCTCACCTAAATCAAGCGGATACTCATCAAAATTGGTGTAATGGAGAAACATGAAAGTCTTACCCTCTCGCCAATAGCCGCGGTATACACCCATTGTGAAATCACCACTATTAGCCTTGCTATCATTATTATTGGTAAGCCCATTCACTATGATGCGTGCATTGCAAGCCTGTTTGTCGCTATACCCTTTCCACTCACTAATACTACCATATCTGTTATTCACTCCAAAAGGCAGACAAATGGTGTTCCAACCCACCTTAAGGTTTCTGTGCAATCTTACTATCGCATGTTGCTGCGGCACATTAATATAATCTGTATGATCACTATATAGGTCTTTTGTGAGAAGACGCTGAAACTCAGACCCATCATTCATATAGGTCAAAAAACCAGTTTTCTCAGTTTCCTCCCATCCTTTTGCAGCATTTTCAAAGATTACAGTTGTCATATTTGGATCCAGCCCATCAAACACTCTTTTATTTGTAATTCCTGCATATTCGTCCGTTTCCCCTTGTAGGCACTTAGGAGCCTTCACACAGTTCACTGTGATAGTTTTCAACTTTATTTTAGCATCACCAGAAGAAGCAAATGCACCATCTCCTATTTCAGTAAACTCTGCAGGAATATTCAAATCGGTAAAAGAACAAACATTTTTATTCGGATCTGATCCATCATGTCCATCTTGTCCGTTGCAGCCATAAAACAGATAAGCAGGAATCTTCTTTATTTCCCCATAGACTGCATAATTCTGTAACACACCATTAACAAATTCGTTGGTCATGGATCGACAGTCACCAAATACACCAGTTCCAAGATAGGTTATCTTAGCATTATCCAAGTTTAAGGTATGCAACTGTTCGCAGCGTCTGAATGCTTCAGAACCAATCTCCAAGCTGCCATTTCCTTGAATATTCAGTCCGGTAACTTTCACTCGATTATAAAAAGCCTGACTTCCTATTTTCGTTACTGAGCTGGGTATCTCAATAGCCATATTATGGCCTGCTACTTTGTCAGAGAAATAACCACGATGATCGTTATCTGCGTAAAAAGCATTGTCTTTTATCTCTGTAACATTCTTTATCAAACGGTTTATATATTTGGTACTCAAGCTACAACAATTGGAAAACATAAATTTTCCAACTCTATTCAGCAAGGGTTTATCCTTTACCGCATCATCTGTTATATCTACTTGCTTCTCACCGCTCAATATAGTTATTTTTTTCAGTTTATAAGCATTAGCGAAATACCTAATACCATGATCATCCCCACTTCCTACATTCATACCATCTTTAGGCAATTCCAACTCTTCAACATTATCCATATACATGAAATAGCTATCATCATTATATGAATCACGTATATACTCGCGCAATCCGAGATATTTGATGTGCCCACGTATCTGCTTCCACGCATCATATTCATCTCCCTCCAATATGTTTTCTTGTACATTATTATATCTTCCTTTCCCATTGGCAAATTCAATACCATAAATTCTATCCAGATCTACTTTATTGTCTTTTTTGGGCAATTCATAGGTGTTCACTGGATTTTCATCATCCTTTACAGTCCCTCCATTAAGAAGTGCTCTCAGTCCGTTAGGATAATCATATTGCTTAACACCATTGACGACTTTCCCATTATCAACAGCATCTACCTTAATATAATTAGACCATGCTCCCGGCTTACCATCCGCAGTGGTAAGCTGGATTTTGAAGTAATAAGTGTCCGCTGAAGCCTGTATCAAGCACAAAGCGAGCAAGATCATTGATAAAAGTATTTTTTTCTTCATATCCATAATTCCGCAACACTATTATTAATTAAGCTTTTTAAGTTCCTGAGCAACAAAAAGTTCTTGGACAAGCCAAGCGGCAAAGCCGAGCGGCCCAGGATTATGTCATGTCAGAAGTTTCACTTATCTTAGTGTTGCATTTAAAAAACAAATAAAACTCTGAATGACATGGCAAAAATACAAATCTCTCTTGTTTTTAAAGAGAATTCACCTTTATGTGTTGGATGAGGGGAAAAAAGAGAGGAGGGGGTGAGGGCTCAGAGGGGCTGCCCCTTTCAGGGGGCTACGCCCTTCTAAGCCTCTCTAAGCCTTTCTGAGATTTTCCTTTTTTTTACTTTTTGCTTTTTTTCGCTTTCACTGAGAACGAGTAGGGGGCGGCATCGGGTTTTGTGCCGCGCTGCTTGTTAGGTGTGGCACCCATGTTGAACAAGATGCTTCCGCCCTGCATTACGTCGTTGTAGGTAATATAGTTTTTATCGTAGGTGGCACCGTTCAGTGTCATGGTTTGTATATACTTGTTTTCAGTGCTACAGTTTTGGGCTGTAATGTCGAGGGTTTTTCCGCCTTCAAGGTGTAGCTTCACGTTCTTAAAGTAGGGTGTGCCCAGCACATACTGGTTGCTGCCTGGGCAAACGGGGTAGAAGCCCAGAGCCGAGAACACATACCAGGCCGATGTTTGTCCGTTATCTTCGTCGCCACAGTAGCCGTCGGGGTTAGCGCTATACAGCTTGTCCATAACCTGGCGCAGCCAGCATTGTGCCTTCCAGGGCTGAGCCACATAGTTGTATAGATAGATCATGTGCTGTATGGGCTGGTTGCCGTGAGCATACTGTCCCATGTTCATAACCTGCATTTCGCGCTCTTCGTGTATCATGCTCTCTTTAGCTACAGGGGGAACAATGAAGGTAGAGTCCATCATGTGTATAAAGTTGTCGCGTCCGCCCATCAGGTCGACGAGGCCTTGTGGGTCGTGGAACACGCACCAGGTCCAGTGCCATGTGTCGCCCTCGGTAAACGAGCGTCCCCAGTCGGTGGGGTTGAAGGGTGTTTCAAACTTGCCCTTGCTATCTTTTCCGCGCATCAGGTTGAGCGATGGGTCAAACACGTTGCGATAGTTCATGGCGCGTTTAGCATATATCTTTATTTCTTTCTCGGGGCGTCCTAAGGCTTTGCCCATGGTGTAGATGCACCAGTCGTTATAAGCATATTCAAGGGTGCGAGCCACGCTCTGGCTCAGCTTGTCGCAAGGCACATAGCCCAGCTTGTTATACAGTTCAAAGCCGTCGCGTCCGGTCGATTTTACTTGTGGGTGAACGCTGTTGGCGCCATGCAGCACGGCCTCCCACAGCTTGTCTTTATCGTAGCCCTTGCGTCCGGTCATGATAGCATCGACCACGATAGATGCCGAGTTGTTACCCACCATACATCCGCGATGGCCGGGGCTGGCCCACTCGGGCAAGAAGCCGCTTTCAAGATAAGCGTTTACCAATCCTTCTTGCATCTTATCGTTCATAGAGGGATACATCATGTTCAGGAAGGGGAAGAGGCAGCGGAAGGTGTCCCAGAAGCCCGTGTCGGTGAACATATATCCTGGTCGCACCTCGCCATTGTAGGGGCTATAGTGCACGGTGTTTCCCTTAGCGTCAATCTCGTAGAAGCTGCGTGGGAACAGCACCGAGCGGTAGAGGCACGAATAGAAGATGCGCAGGTGGTCAACGTTGGGGTCGTTCACCTCGATGCGGCTCAGTGTTTCGTTCCAGGTTTTTCGGCCCTGTTCTAAGAAAACTGCCAAAGCGTAAAGTACAGGGCTATAAATAATATTATTTGCAATGTCGAAGTTACAATTCAATACTTTTTAAGGCTTTTTTACAAAAGAACATTACTATTTACACTTGTGGGCGCGCAAAATATTACAAAGTGTAAATACACGAAAATAAATAAAAACCTTTTGATAGAATATTTAAACATTATTCTTACAAAACGCTTGTATAAATAGCAAATGGCAAGCACAAGAGCCTTTTACAGCTCCGCACTTGCCATTCTTATCATTACTTACTCACACTTTATCGTACCATTATCTTTGCCGTTTGCTGTTGTGCGCCTGCACATACCTTAATAATATATATACCGCGCGCGTGCGAGGGCAAAGCCACCTGTTGCGGTCCGGCCGCTATCGTTTGTTGCATAGCCAGTTGGCCCGACGGGGTGTAAACCGCTACAGTGCCGTTAGTGGGCATTGACAGCATCAGCTGTTTGTTCGCTACGCATTGTGCAATGCCTATTTGGGCTTGGCCTACGTTATCGGTCACAGCACCTATGCCCGACGCTATTTGGTCGCTATACAGCAGTTGCCACTCGCTCAGCTGCAGCATAGTGTCGCCATTGTTGCCATCCATCACCAGTCGGTAGTGGGCATAGGCATGCTTATTATTGAAAGCAAAGAACAGCGTGGTCTTGCGGTCAGGAAACACTTGCTGCGTTTGCTGGTCCAGCGTCACCCAGTCGGTGCCATTGTCTGACCCCATCAGTGTCCATGCCTTCGGGTCGCGTCCCGCATTATCGTTGGCCGACGACACGCTATAGAGATTGGCCACCACAGGGGTGTCGAAGTCGTAATTCAACCAAGAGCCCATGAAAAAGCAATAGCAATATTTGGTGTCGATGTTGTTGTCGGCCACCTTGTCGCCCGTTTCATTAGCGTTGTCAACAGGCACTAAGGCCGTTGTCGTGGCGCCAGAGGCGTTTAGAGCATCGGTGGTAACACACTGTCCGTTCAGTTGCCAGTCGTCAATCACCACCTCATCAGCATCGGCCTTCGATACAGCCGTTATGTTTAGGCGAATATATTTCCATTCGGCATTGCTGGCCAGCGTGTTGGTCACCACCGTTGCGCGTTTTTTAAACGCCTTGCTCAGCTCGGTGCGCAAGACAATCCACTTAGTGCCATCTTGCGACACTTCCACCTTCCAATTCTTCGGGTTGGCCTGTGTCTCGCCCTGAGCGCTACCAGCACACAGCGCATACGATTTCACCTTAAAAGGCCACGGGCTCTCATACACCACCTGTGCCTGCCCATTGGTCAGCGGTATACGCACTGAGGTTGACGGGTCAGCATCGGCGATTGCTTTTAACGAAGCGGTAGAAGAGGCTGCCGTGAAGGTGCCACCATTGCTGAAGATGCCAGGATAGAAGGTAGCGGTAGGCACTAACTGTGCGAAGACGGTGTAACTTTGCGCGGTGCCCTCGCCATCGGTTAGCAGTCGAAACTGGCTGTAGCCCTTCTGAGCCGAAGCGGTATAGAAGGCAGTGGCGGCGGCACAAGCAAACGATTGGTGCGAGCGATGGTCAATGTCGTCCCACGTCTTGCCATCGGTCGATCCTTGCAGTGTCCAGCCTGTGGGCGCTTGCTGCCCTGTGGTAGCGGGGGCTGTTACGGCATAGCGGGTGGGCTTATACAAGCCATCGGCCGTGCACACCTCGGTGCCCTGAGCGGTAAATCCCAAGTTGGTGTTAAGGGTACCCACCAGTTGCCAATCAGACACGGCCGTATTCTCGCCACCATGATTAGCTGTGATGTTCAGCCTGAAGCGGGTGTACAGCGCATCGGTGTTCAGCGTATGGCGCTGGGTAGTGGCACGGTCGGCAAACGAGGCAGCGTCTTGGCGGTCAAGTTCTATCCATGTTTCGCCGTCGTTTGAGGCCATCAGCGTCCAGGATTTCGGATTGTTGGCGCTTGGCTCAGTTCCTACCGACACACTATACAGCAAAGGGCGCACGGCCACCTCTGACTGATAGCTGAGCGACAACTGGTGTCCTGCCACCGATGCCGACGTGGTAGGGTCGGCATCGATGGCCAGCGCTGCCTGATCAGAGGCGGGACTGAGGGTAAGCACGCCACCATTCTTTGTCACGTCGCTCATCAGCGGCGTGGCGGTGGTGAGAAACTTAAAGCTATCGAAGCTGAAGGCGCTGGTGCTTGATGTAACCTTTGTCTTGAAGCGCATATACACATCGTGGCGACCTGCCACAGGGGCGATGTCGGCGGTAAGGGTAGCCCAACTGTCGGTGGTAGGAGCATTGATGGTGGCAATGGGCTTGGCCGAGGGGCTGTCGAGGCACACTTCTACGCTGCCACCCACAGCTTTATTGGTTATTTTAGATAGGGTGAGCTGAATTTGTCGAGCGGGCATTGACCCGAAATCGACATTGCGATAACAGGTGTACAGCCCTTTTTTGATGTTGGTTACCACAGTGCGGCCATCAATCTGGTCGGTGTAAACACCTTGGGCATAATCGAAGTCTTCGGCCTGAAACACTTGCCACGCCTCTTTCACAATGCCCGATGTGGGAACAAACGCGTTAAACGCTGCCGACACAGCGGTAGAGCAGCCAAAGGGCTGATTGTCGTAACGCTTGTCGCCATAGGTGCCATCTTCGGCCGCCTTGGTGAGCCATGCCGACGAGGTAATGCCCTTTGAGTTGCGGTTGCTGTAGGCATGCAGGGCATTGCGCTGCATCCAGGTCATGATGCTGGGCACATTAAAGCGGGTGGCATACTGGCGCATATAGCGCATAAGGATGCCCTTAAAGCCACAGAGGTCGCCCTCAACGGTTTGGCACACGTTGATAATGCCATCACTGTTGCACAGGTGGTTCAGCGAATAATCAACAATTTTTTGGGCATCTTGCAGATAAAAATTGTCGCCATAATGATTATATAATAAGGTGGCAGCGCCTAACATGGTGCCTTGATTGTAGGTTGACGACCAATAGCTGTAACCACCCGGCAAATTGGTCTCGGCGTTCCAGGTAAAACAGTCGTACACGGCACCTGACTCGGCATTGAATAGGTAGCGGCGCTGATTGTCGTACAGGGCGCGTGCCTTTTCATAATAACTCTCGTCGCCCAAGCCCATGGCTATATAGCAGGCAGCCACCTCGGCCGGACCATTGATGCACGAGTTGGTGCCGTTCTTGCCTCCACTCTGCTCGGCCCAACGCAGCATGCCCCACTGGTTGTAGGCACGCTGCCAGATGCCATCAAAGGCTCGCTTGGCATCGTTGATATACACTTTTTGGCCAGTAAGCTGATAGGCACGAGCGGCAGCAATAATCATCCACATCACGTCGTCGTTAAAGTCGTGGCCATACCATTTATAGGCATCTTCATACACCAGATGCAACCAGTCGGTGCCCACCTTTTTCTTGAAGTAATTGTATACCGAGGTGAAGGCATCAAGATATTGCTTTTGGCCCGTGGTTTCGTAGGCGTCGAGCATGGTTTCAAGGATCTCGGGTTCGCCCCATCCGCCCTTGGTAAAGGTTTTGCCACCACTCACGGTTTGAAGGAAAGAGGCGAGGTAGCGCTCGCCCATCTCATCGCGCAAAGCGTGGGTAAAGGAGGTGATAGGAGTTTCTTCAACAAAGGTCCACGATTGCTGAGCTGCATCGTCGCCCGTCTTCTTAACGCCCAATGCCAGTTGGGTGCCATCACTTGTTTTAACGGCACCGAGGTAACGCAACTGTGTGCCTATGGTTTGGGCCACACGATAGGTGTTTGTGCTGGCATCAATGGGCTCAAGGGTCCATTGCGCAGATGTGGCCGTGGCCTTATCCGACTGCTGGGCTACCGTTGAAGCGGTGGTGAGATACTTGCCTGTATATACGTTGCGCAGCACCCACTTTTCGCCTTGGCGCTCGGCATACCACTGCTGGGCAGGGGCTGGCGTATGTGTCCATAGCATCACCTTCTTGCCGTTATCAAAGGCTGAGTTTTCTACAAACACGGCCTTACCGTTGTCGGTAGCGGGCACCAAGCGGTAGGCTTTACCAGCTTCAACATCGGCCCACAGCCCTTGCACAACAGCCATGCAGGCTACTGTAAGGATGAGTTTTTTCATACGATTTGTTATGTTTTAATTGTTTTGGTCTTTTGCAATATATCATAAGAACAGGTAAACGCGCATTTTTTACACCACCATAGTGTTTTTTAACACAATAAAGCCCCACCGTAACTACTCAGCACACATAGAAACATCATCGAGACCAACGACTACCCAGGATGCCGCGAGCAGTTCTTGAAAGTGCTGGCAATGGAATGTCCGTTCTCAGAAGACCAGTTTGTAAACACAAAGCGCGAAGAACTTGAAGAGCGCGCTTTCCAGGAGGCTATGGCAACCCTCAAGCGCAAGATTGACCGCATACAGAGCGTGGCATGGCCCGTTATCAAAGACGTTGAAGAGCAGCAAGGTAGCCGCTTTGAGCGCATTATGGTGCCCATCGTTGATGGCAAACACGTATACCAGATTGCTTGCAACCTGAAAGAAGCTTATCGCACCGAGGGTAAAATAAAGCGGGCGTATCAAGACAACATCTTTATTGTTTCAATACGCCCACTATGATATCATTTTTTATTTCACAATCACTTTCTCGGTCTTTCTTTTGCGGTCGGCTACAATAGTAACCATATACACGCCTTTATTAAGCATTGCCGATGACACAGCTGCATTTCCACTAAAATGTCCTACGGCTACCGTCTCTCCACCCACTGCCACAATGCTATATGAAGCATTATGAGCAGCGGCTTCAAGATGTATGTCAGCACCTTGCTCTACGACCTTCGGATATACAACGATGTCGGTCTTGGCAGAAACATTATCAATGCCCGATGCCACCTGCCCGTAGACCTCAAACTGGCCGATAAGAGCCGAGTCGGTAACGCAGCTATAGGGTATTTCTAATTTCACATAGCGACCGCTAACCGTAACATCAGGCACATAGGTTTTAGTGTTTTCAGGAGAAGCATCTGTAACATTGGCCACACGTTTCCAGCCTACGCCACCTGCACTTCTTGCATAATTTTTCATCTGTGTATCTGTAGGACGTGTATTTGACACATAAATGCGATAGCCACTAATGTTATGGGTTCCACCAAAGTTTTTCGAGTCGTACAACTTAAATTGGTTCATGTTACACGTTGCACCTAAGTCGACAACAGCCCAAGCATACACGTCGGCCGAATTGGTCTTCTTTACCTTCCATGTAAAGGGTTTTAGGGTGTGCGTCTTCAGGCCATCAAATAAGTTGAGTGCCGACTCATTGAAATGAACTGGACTGTTAGAACCTATCACCGAGCGATGTAACGATAAGAGGCCCGTTGTTGCCGTAGGCTCTGTTTCGGCCGTAGGTGTGCCCCACATATCAAACTGATACACGCGCACGGCACCATCACCTTTTGCCATAGTGAGTTTTACATACTTAGCTTTTACAGGCTCAGTAAGTGTAGACGAGTGAACATCTTCGGCCGACACTCCCTTCTCGCTCACCGCTGTTGTGTAAGTATTGCCATCCATACTATAAGCAATTTCATACTCGTCTGAATTGCGAAAGACTTCATGGGTCTTCGAGTCGTAGATATCAAAGCCTGTGAGCATGTGCGGTTCGCTCAGTTCAAACACAACCGAAGGCTTTTCAATAGAGCCATTATAACACCACTTGGTGCCTCGCTGACTGTCAAGCATAAAGTAAGGATCTTCCTTTTCATTTACACGTCCGCTCGATTTTACCACCGTGGCCACCTGTCGGCCAAAGCCATAGGTAGGAATACGACTGATGATTTGAGGTTGATTAGCCTCGCCCTCCTTAGGTTCATGGCCATACACACTAAACTCGTATACACGGGCAATGGTGCCATCTTGCTCACCCTTTACCACGCGCAAACGCACGCCCTCACTAACAAAAGGATGCTCAAGCACAAAGTCGGTAGTGTTAGCTGAATTATCTACCACGGTTTGCACATCAACCCATCCATCGTTTACATAACGTTGCAACACATATTCGGAAGCAATATTGCCATCGCCTTCACATCCAGCGTTTAGCACCTTCCAGCCTGTTATTGTCATGGGCTTTTCAAACTTATACTCCAGCCATTTCACCGCTGACGAGTTGTCGCACCATTTGGTATCGGCATTGCCATCGCAAGCCTTCTGCGCACTCTCATTACTATTTGTTTGTCCTGAAGCTCTCACCGTTGCAGGCGTAATGATGTCGTCGTCGTGTTCTACAGCTTGATAAGGGTCTTTCGTGTCTTTGTGTTTCAGCACATTTACCACCTCAGATAGCGGTTTTGTATCATCGTTAGCATTGTCTGACACACTGATAGCATAGACCAAGAGATCAGGATCGTTAGGTAGCGTAATCGTATTATCGCCCTCATTCAGCGTAAATGCATACTTATACATATACAGATAGTCGCATACATTATCGGCCGTTTTGCTGTGCGAGTGGGTAGCTGTAAAGGCTGTATTCTCCATACGATAATGTTTCTGCACATCAATGCTATTGCTCCATACGCCCACCATGCCACCATAGTAGTCGACAAACTGTTCTACGGTTCTGGTTCCGATACCAAACGTTGCTGTGGTGCCCTTCGTATTGAGCGACGAAGCCAACACATACACCTTACGGGCACCCTTCAGTGCAGGCAATGTGATGGTTTGCCCCATGCAGCGCACAGCATTTTTCTTGCCTATGCTGCTATTTCCCATGGTAAACGAAATGCCATCGGCTTTCAGTTCGCTGCCCAACAGTTCTGCAGGAAAAGCCTTATCAATGTCAGCATCGCTACGACGCTCATTGGTGCTCATCACATCCACATTATAATCGAGGCTCACAGGCACCGACTGCGGTGCTTGTTCACTAACTGTAGATGCCGATGACGCTGTAGAAGAAGCTAATTCAAACTGGAACGTTTTAGGATGGAAACGATCAATATGGAATGACAGTTTGCGGCCACTAAACTGTGCGGGACCTAACAATTCTTCAACACCGTTCACCTCGTCGGCAGAAACAATGTCGGCGGGGAATTCGACTGTAACATCCTGTCCTTCGCCCGTCAACTCATAAAAGCGAACAATATATTTATCTGAGCCCTCAGCCTTCTTTAGCGCTTTCACTGCCACGTTGCGGTTATCAACCTTTAGGAAGCCAAAATCAGAACCCAACGAGCCCTCTTGACAGGTTGTTTGATAAGCTAACATCGGCTCGTTCAGTTTGTCGGCTTCCCATTGCGTATCGGCTCCCCACACGCCCTTATGAGCAAAGAACGAATAGGTAAAACGATTCAAACCCAAATCTTGCTTGCCTTGATAAGCATAATTAGAACCCACCTTAGGTGTATGTATCAGCGTGAGACGTATCTCATTGTCTTTCTGCTTATCCCAACCATATTTGCTGTCGTTAAGGATAGAAACGCCACAATCGCCACTAGTGTTAGTAACGTCGGCCCATTGATGTCCGAGAAACTCGCATAACGAGGTATTGTTGTTTGAGTCGGTACTATAACTGGTGCTATTATTATTTACATCAGTGCCTATGCTAAGATCGTAAGTGGCTTTAGGATTGCTTACGGTGAGGGGGAAGGTGGCCTTCAATAAACGTTCACGCGTTTGCCAGTTTACCTCATTCACAAAGTCGATACGGTCAGCACAGCCTTCAGAGGCCAGACGTATGTATTGCACAAAATCAGATGCTCCTTTTTTACGCGTCACCTTTAAGCTGACACGCAATGGGCCATTTTCAGCTACCTCTACCTGCAGTCCTTCTTTGTCAACATACTCACGCGGTGCCTTTTGCAGTTGGTCGCCATGAATCTCCCACGATGGCCATGCAAGCGACTCGTCGAAGAGCAATGCCAAACGAATGGGTGCACTTAACATCTCACGGTTACCGTTTTGTTTATCTATAATCGACGACACGTCGCCGTTAGCATCAATGGAAACCTTATAGCGCTGGTTCTCCATACCTTTTTCGCTGACACTGAGGTTTGAGGTAGGAGTAGTAACATTAGTATCTGGTGCCACATTATAGGTAGCATACCCCAACGAGGGCACCGTGGCCAAGAAAATAAAGTGAAGTTGGCCATCATCCTCACGGCCAGTTATTTGGCATGGCACAGCATTGCCCTGCGCATCCGTCACTTTGATATTCTGCACATCAGGCGCCATTGCTATTTGCCCTTCAACAATATCAGTACGCTGTATCGATAGCGGATTATACACCACCACAGGCACATCATGGCACCACTGAGTGTTCATTAGCTTAGCCACGCCACCCACTGCATTATTCAGTGTGCGCGAAAAGTCAAGCTGATTGAGCACTTGATCGTTTACCGTATAAGTATAAGCATCGTTGATGCATGTACCTGGAAGATCATCATGAAACTGATGCCACAACAAGCGCACCCAAGCATCAGTAAGAGTTTTCTGTTGATAAGGCAATGTACCTAACCAGTTGGCTGTCACCGAAGCCTTCTCGGCAGCATCGCCCAGCAGTTCGCCCTTACGCATCCAGTATTTCAGCATTGTACGCGAGGTGTATGCACCTACACCATGGGCACGCATGGGCAAGCCATGATTAATGACAGGCAGTTTATCATAGCCCATATGGAACAATTGGTCGAGCATACCCGTTGATGAGTTGAGCGTTACCCCCAACTGTCCGCTGCCATCCACACTTTTTGATAGCCAGTCGGCCGTTTCCTTATCCAGGCCTCCGCCACGGTCGCCACGTGGGCCTACATACTTGATGGTAGCAGGAATACCATATTTCGTTTTGTTTGTGTTTACCTCGTCTATCATATCAGCGTCGGCCGACATATCCTTACGAAACTTTTCGTGCTCATCATAGGCACACAGCTTCAGTACCGACAGTACCTCTTCGCCATCGGTTCCTTTCCATCGTGCAAAGCGGGGCAACTGGTTGTAGGCGTAGGCCGAATTCCATGACAACTTCTGCGAATGAAAATACTTCATGCCACAATGTGCGGCCACCGTAGGCAAAGACCAGGGAAAGCCGAAGCAGTCGGGCAGCATGATGTCGCGTCCGCCACGCACGCCAAACTCTTTACGGTAGAACGATTGTCCGTAAAGGAAATTGCGTATCAACGACTCGGCCGAACCAATATTTACGTCGTTGGCATCGATAGAGGCACCAGCAATGTTCCAGCGCCCATCAGCAATATATTTCTTCAGTTTCTCATATTGGGTAGGATAATATTCCTTTGCCCACATATATTTTATAGCCCCTTCAAAGTTGAAGGTAAAGTTGTGGTCATCCTTATCTTCAAAACGTTCAAACGTTTGGTTAAGCGTGTTCTTTACATAATCGGCAATAGTCGTCTTCACAGTCCAGTTCCATTGCGTATCAAGGTGCGAGTTGGAGATAAAAAATAACTTTTTGTCTTTAACAGCGGTGCTTGTCTTATCGGTAGCAGTAACAGCAAAAAGACATACCGAGCGCCCCTTTTCAGCCAAACTTACAGTGATAGAGACGACCTCGTGCGTAGCATCAGAAAGCGAGATGGGGGCTTCATACAAGGCATAGTTGCAGTCGTCCGCCGAGCTATCACCATTTGTCAAGCCCAACTGCCAAAAAGCCGAACCTTTGCTCTGCGTAGCTTTCCAGTTGGCAATGGCAATATTATTGATATCTTGTGTAGAGCCATCAGCAAAATGCACCGTAACATTTACCTTTGTGGCACCATGTGGTGCTGTAGCCAGCAACCATAGTGTGCTCGCCTTCTGCGGTGTAGCCAGCGCAATGGTGATACGTTGTCCGTAAGCAGTGCCCTCGACAGCATCAATATCGGGCGACGAGAGTTTGAAAGCACAAGGTGCAGAGAAATCGGCCAACTGGTACGGCACATCTGAAAACATACCGTGCAACATCTGTGGCAAGCCACCGCGCCCTTTTAGCGCTTCTGAATAGAAATTCCAATGCCCATCGGCAGTATTGACAACACGCTCGCCAGGCTGCAACACCACATCGGCATTAAACCCGCTGAGGCGCAGCGGTGTATAGTCGATGTCGGCGGCATGCAAGCCCAATGTCTGACCTAAAAGAGGCAGGAACAATAGTGACAGTTTTTTGTCCATAATTTAAGTAAGTTGATTTATAGTCGTGTCATATAGAGGCACGCTACACATTATATTATATATTATAAGTTTTGAGCATAAAAGCCCTGTGTGTGATTTAGTAATGATAAAAAAATAACTTGGTACATTTTTGTGTCCTCTCTATAAAGTAACACATTGTTAAAGGATAGAGTTCCAAACTCTTCCTTTACCTCAATTATTTCTTCACCACTTTTCTTCCTCCAATAATGTAGATGCCCTTGGGCAGTGAAGACAGTGAGCGGTTGTTCGTCAGCTTTTGTCCGCTCAGTGTATAGATGTCATTGTTAGCGTGAGCAGCCTTTTCGTGCACAAGGGAGTTGATGCCCGTGCTCACAAGTCCGCCTACATGAAGGGTCTTGGCTTGTAGCGCCTCGTCGTTATTGGCCACAAACACGGCCGAGAAGGGCTGTAGCGTGGCCTCAGCTTGTTGTACAAAGGCGGTGCCATCGGGTGAGAGCACGTAGGCGTTGCGCATGCTGGTGGCGCTGTAAAGTCCTAATAAGCGATAGTTGGTGCTATAGGTCGAGATGCTTTCTGTGGCCTCGATGTTGGCATCGGTGGCTTTAAAGGTCAGCGTTTTGCCTGTTTGGTCGAAGCTTGCAGCGCCTGTCTTGCCTTTTATGGTAAGCAGATAGGGGCGGTTAGGCTTCAGTTCTGGTGCCAATGTAAAGTTTACGGTGGTGCCTTGTGCTGATGTAAACTCGGCAGCTGCCAGTGCTCCCACGGCATCGTCGGCGCTTTGAACAAAGCTTAGCGGTGTGCCATCAGCCTCAACGGTTTGTGGTGCAAAGGGTAGGGCTATGGTCATACAGGCGTTGGCATTGCGCTCGGCGGCACGCACATAGGTCACGTTCTTTGCCGTAAAGTTGTAGGGAAAGTAGAAGGGCTGGCCGTCGGTCAGCGTCAGTTGTTCGGCATTGTCGCCCATCACAATGTTGGACACCTTGCGTTTTAAGATGGCCAGCACGCGGCTGTTTATCTGTGCGCCCTCGTCGAAGAACAGGGTGGCATTGGCCGCTGGTGTGCCCTCAAACGCTATGGAGGGCACGTTTTTCTTGCCAGGCACATGCACGGCCACCATATCGGGTGTAACCTTAAAGCCTGTGGTGGGCGCTGCGTTGGCGGCACCATCGGCAGTCCAGTAGTCGATGCCTTGCACGAAGGTAAAGTTGCCCAAGTTTGAACTGTTGCTTTTGTCGGTGTCGATGTGGAAGTTGTAGGTGCTACCCAGGTTTAGGTTGGGCAGGGTGAAGGTCAGTGTGGTGCTCTCTCCTGGCTCTAACTTAATGGTTTGCTTATAGCTGCCACGCTTCCAGTATACGTTGCCATCCAGTTCCCACGGCGATGCCTCAACATAACTATAATAGGTGTCGTTGCCCTCGTTGGTTACCTTCACGCCGAGCTTCATTACATTGCCGTAGATAGAGCTCTTGTTATTTACGTTATATACCTTTAGTAGCGAGGTGGGCTTCGCCACCTTCAGGTTGTTCGTCACCGCTGCCTTTACGTTAACCGTGGTGGTGTAGAAGGCGTCAGAGGCGTTCTTTGAGGTAGAAATCTGCAAGGTGTGCTTGCCTGCCGTTTCGGGTTTATATTTAAAGTATATATCGCGTGTTGAGAGGGCCGGTATCTGTATGCAGTTGCCCGACACAAAGTTGCCATCAACCAGCAAGAAGGTGTTATGATAATATTCGGTTTCGGAGTTGTTGGTCATTGTGGCCTTCACCTTTTGTTCTACGCCCACGGTGCCCGCCCCTTCAAGCGTGAGGCTCTGCACAGTAATGTCGGTGTATGGAAAGACGGTGAGCTGCGCCTTGGTGCCATCAATCACCACCTTTATAAACGTGGTGTTGAAGTTTACGGTGTGCAGCCAATCTTGTGTGCCTTTCTTTCGGCTGATGCTGCGTATGTAGTAGGTGCCATCGGTCAAGCCCTTGCCAAACACCACCGTAAGGCCGCGTGTAGGCCACCAGGTGCCGGGCGAGAGGTCGAAGGTTTCTTGGCCGATAGGTTCCTTTACGGCGTTGCCCTCGGCATCATACAGGCCGAAGCCACTGTTAAAGGTGTAGGCATGGCCCATATCAGTGCCTGCTGAATATTGTATGAGCACCGAGAAGTTGCGGTTGGTGTCTGAGCGCGATAGCGTGGTTTGCTCGGGTCGAAGGTTGGTTACCGTGTTGCGCACCACCTCGGGCTGTTCGGGCTGCTCCTGGCCGCTGTAATTGGGCTGTAAGCCTACCACAATGCCCTGGCTCATGCTGTAGCCATCGCTCGATGTGCTTCCGCCTATGCCTTGCTGGTCAGGAAACATCACGGTGAGGATGAAGTAGCCATCGCACATGCCGCCCCAGCCCCAGTTCATATGAAAGAGGCCGTTGCCATCGTAGCCGTCGCACACCCATTCGTGTCCGCCTGTGAGGTCGCTGTTGTCGCCATTCATCAGCACGGGTCGTCCTGCTGCCAGCTCGTTGTAGATAAGGTCTTCCCACTCGGTGTACGTATACTTGTCGTGCGAGGTATAGAACGATGTCTTGTCGTAGCCAAAATAGTCGCGTAGGGCGGCCGCTGCATTGCCCGAGTTGGCGCCCGATGCGGGTCCATACCCCATCTTTGCGCCATGTCCCAGTGCTCGCATCAGGTGTGCTACGGCCTGTTGGCTCTCTTGGCTTTGGTTACCGTTATACACGTCGCTCATCTTATCCCACATAAAGCTGGTGGGTGCCATCTCAGGGTAGGTTACCGTTTGGTTGTTCCAGTGGGTGGTGTAGGCGGGCATGGTGGTGGTGGTGGTCTTCGGCCACTTCCAGTAATACACTATCTGTGCCATGGCTGTGGCTACGCAGCCTGTGGCCGCTGTTTGTTGATTGCCATTGCCATCGGTATATTTAGGACACTCGAGGTTGTATGGCGACCCTTGGTTCCAGCGGCACGACACCAGTGTGGGCACAAAGTTTTTGGCCACCGATACGGGCGTGGCCACCCCACTTTCTGCCGCCGACTTGCGTGGCGCCAACTGTGCGTTGCCCTGTTCAGCCGCCTCGACAATGGCCGATAGACGCTGCACATATTGCTTTAAGGGCTGTGGGGCGTTGCTGAGGTTAAACTGCCCTTTGTCGGCATATCCTAAGATGGGCTGTGTGCGGTCAGAGGCCGACATCATAACAAAGCCGTTGCCTCGGCCTATGTTATAGGCATAATAGCCCTTAGCTTGTCCAGCCAGCGTAAGGTTTGTGCCGCCTTTTAGGGGTGCGCGTCGTGCGCCACTGTGCATACGTTGTGCCAAAAACTGTGCTGCTTGTTGCTTGGCTTTGGCCTCGGTTATGGGGTTTGCCAATAGCATGGCGGGCATGGCCAACAACATAATGCTAAGTAAAAACGATTTTTTGTTCATGTGGTTGAGGTTTTGATTGTGCATAGATGTATGCTCAAAAAAAAGAGACTGTTGCCCACACGGCGTGGGCCATGTTTTGGCAACAGTCTACTTAACTAACAAATCAATATACCGAGATAAATATTATTCGGCAGCCCATCCTTCGTTCTGTACAATCTGCTTGTCGCGGTTCACCTCTTCCTGTGGAATGGGGAACAGGCTCATACGCTTAGTGAAGATGCGGTGCTGCGTTTTCACACGTTTGTAGAAGTTGAGGCTGTTGGCCCTTTCAGCATCGCTGCCTTCGTTGTTCACGTTAAAGCCAATCATGTCGCCGCCTTCGCCGCCTTTATGCCAGGTGGGATATACCCAGCCATCGCCTTCGGCCATGTCGGCCACACCCCAACGACGCACGTCAAAGTAGTGTTTGCTTTCATACGACAGCTCAATCAGGCGCTCGCGATAGATAACCTTCAGCAGCAGTTCTTGGTTGTGCTCCAGGTCGCCTACATATATCTTGCCCTTGTTGCGAGCATCTTTAGTGCCCTCTTCGGCGCGGTTTAAGGCATACTCGTTAATGCCGGCACGCGAACGAATGAGGTTTACATACTTCAGGGCCTCTTTGTTTTCGCCCAGCTGGGCACAAGCCTCGGCATAGTTGAGGTAAACCTCGCCCAGACGCAACATAACGGCGCCATCAATATTGCTTTCCTTCTCCCAGAAGAGTTTGCGCACGATGGTTCCGAAGATAGGATAGTCGTGTGTTTTACCATCAGAGCCCGAGTTGCCGTTAAACGACATATCGGTATAGTAGGTGTTGGCCTGGTCATAGTCCCAACGGCGGTTCTGGAAGGTTACGGCGAGATAGAAGCGAGGCTCGCGGCAGTAGAACTGCTTCATGATGCCCTTGCCCGAACCCGGTGTAAAGTAGTTGTAGCTTGAGAAGCGGTCAACATACTTAGCAGTGCTGAGCGAGTTGCGTGCGTTCATTGCTATATCGTTGCCATCCTTATCCTTTGAGGTAAGGTTCTGGGTGTCGTAAACAGGGTATACAGGGTCGTCGGCCTTGAAGGTGGTAACCTGTGAGATGGGTTTCTGCTCTACATCGTCAATGCGCTTACCGTTGCTCATGAAGAACAGGTCGATAAACTGCAAGGGGATAGAGTAAGCACCTGCACCGCGGTCAACATTGCCTGAGATGCCCGTGTGGCGGGGCTTGAGGATGTATGAGTCGTTAGAGGCGTTGGTGCGCAAGAAAATCATCTCTTCGTTATCAACACGACCGATGGCCGAGTAGAAGCACGACTTGTAGGGGTCGGCCTTCTTTACATCTTCAACCAGCTTTCCGCTCTGATCGCGCAGCACCAGTTTAAACTTGCCGCTGTCGATGATGCGTTTGGCGGCATCGCGTGCATCTTTCCACTTCTGCATATCTTTGCTCTGTGGGAAGAGTTTCTTGCCATCTTTGTTGGCCATGGTTTGATAGTAGGGGTCGCCATTAAACAGGTAGCTGGCACGATAGAGGTAAACCTCGGCAAGGATGCCTTCAACGGCCTCTTGTGTGAGGTTGCCTTTATACTGGCTGTCTACAGAACCGTCTTCGCCAAAGGTCGACTTCAATTTGCCGCCATCAATGGCAGCCTTCAGTTCGGCGATGATATAGTCCCAGCACTCGTCAAGGGTGTTACGGGGCAGCATCATATCTTCCAGGGGTGTGTCAACGCTATATACCTTGTCGCCGATAAGGGGCACGGGGCCAAACTCTTTCACAAGGTTGAAGTAGAAATAGGCGCGCAAGGCATGCACCTCGGCTTTACTCCACTCGCGCTCATCGGCCAGCATAGCGCTGTTCTTATCAATGTTTGCCAAATAAATGTTGGCATACTGTATACCGCGATAATACTCTGTCCACTGTGTCTTTACAAAGTCGGTAGAGGGGTACAGTGTGCCCAGAATAATGTTGTTTGCTACGATATGATCCCAGGGCAGGTAGCCTTCTATCGAGGCCATTGGCCAGCAACCATTGGTGCGCGAGTTGTAGCGCACGTTGGTGTTATCGGGAATGTATGTATAGATGTTCGAGAGCCACTTCAGCGACTGGCCACGGTTGGCGAACACGGCCTCGAGCGATGTGGCGTTATCGGGCACATCATCGAAATAGTCGTCGCACGACGTAAAGGTCAGTGCTGTCGCTCCAGCGAGCAATATGCTTAATAATTTAGCTTTCATATATTATGTATATTGTTTCTTACTTAGTGTTTAAATATTGAAGTTTACGCCCAATGAGAAGGTGCGCACGTTAGGATATGAGATACCGTTGCTGGTGTTGAGCTCGGGATCCCACAGCTTAAACTTGCTAAAGGTGAGCACGTTCTCGCCCATGATGTAGAAGCGTCCGCCCTTCAAGATGCCGTTCTTGGTCCATGCCTTGGGGAAATAGTATGACACGGTGAACTGTTTGAGGCGCAAGAAGCTCATGTCGCGCAACCACCAGGTAGAGGTTTGGTAGTTGTTCTGGTTGCTGGGGTCTTTAGCGCCCCATGCCAGGCGTGGGTAGAACACGTTGGTGTTCTCGGGGTCGTTCTCGCTCCAGCGGTCGGTAATGTTGGCATACAGAGTGCCGCCACCTGTTGAGCTGGTGAAGGGGTTGATGCCGGTGCCTGAGAGGAAGCGGTGAGCACCAGCGGTGCCCTGGAACAAGATGCCCAAACCGAAGTTCTTCCAGCGCACGTCGCCACCAAAGCCATAATAGGTTGAGGGCACGTCACCATTGTTTACATAGCTCTTGTCGTAGTCGTCAATCTTGCCGTCGCCGTTCAGGTCTTTATATTTAATGTCGCCGGGCTTCGTGAGCTCGCCAGGATAGGTTTCGCCAAACTGGCAAACGTTGTTGTTCTTGATGTCTTCTTCGCTGGTGAAGAGGCCCAAAGCGGTGTATCCGAGCGATGCCAGCACCTTGTGTCCGCGCTTGTCGAGCCAAGGATAAGCAGGTTCGGCCTGTCCGTTTTCAATAATCTTATCTTTGTTATAGGTAACGTTACCGCGCAAAGAAACGAACCAGTCTTTGCCAAACTGGTGGTTATACTCAAACTGTGCCTCAATACCCTTGTTCTCTACCTTACCAATGTTGGCCGAGATGCCTGTGGCAAAGCCAGCAATCAAGGGCACGTTGTCGCGTGAAACGAAAATCTTCGAGCGGCTTTCTTTAAACAGCTCAACGGTTACGCTCAGGTCGTTGAACAGATTCAGGTCGATACCTAAGTCTTGCTTGCGCACCTTCGACCACTGTGGCTTGTAGCCATACGATGTATAGTGCAAGCCATCACCACTGTTCCAGTAGGTGCGATAGTCAGTGTCGTCGCCCTCAATCTTTGAGAAGTAGCCGAAGCGGTCGCCCGAGCTATCATTACCTACGGTACCGTCTGAATAGCGTATCTTCAAGAACGACACTACGTTTGACAGCGGTTTCCACCAGCTTTCGTTTGAGGGAACCCATCCGATAGCGAAGGCGGGGAAGAAGCCAAAGCGATGTCCTTTCTTAAAGTTTTCTGAGCCAGTATAACCAGCGTTGGCCTCGATGAAGTAGCGGTTATCATAGTCGTATGTAGCGCGCAGCGAGAGGCTCTCTTGCTTGTGTGGCAGCACTTTGAACAGGTTGTCATCGTTAGCATCAAGATAGTTGCGCAGGTTGAACAGTACCAGTCCGCTCACGTTGTGCTTCTTGGCAAAGGTGCGCTTATAGTCGAGGGCGGTTTCAAAGTAGAAGGTGCGGTACACCCACTTATCTGACTTAACACTCATCGATTTGTTACCCTTATACTGTTCAGTAAGCAACAGGTTGCCCTCTTCGTCATACATGGTGCTTTCGTCCCACACCTTAGTGGTGGGGTCTTGGCTACCGGCCAGTTTCCATGTGCTATCGTCAACCTTATACTGCAGGTTCTGGTTTGCCTTTACGTCGAAGGCAACCAATGCGCGGAACGAGAGGCCCTTGCTCCAGTTGAAGAAGCCCAGGTCTTGTGTCAGCTTCAGGTTGGTGTTCAGCTGTGTGTTGTGCTGTTTTGAGTAGCCACGACGTGTTAGCGTTACCCAGGGGCTGTCGAGCTCACGGTTGTCGGGCGACACGCCAGGGTTCTCGCCATTAGGATACTGCACGGGGTAGAGCACCGGGTTGGTGGTCATAGCCTTTTTAAAGATATCATCCAGTTTTTGCTGCGGATAGTTGCCTGAAGTAAGGAAGCCGCTCACACCTACATCAATCTTTGTTGTCTTGCTGGGCTTGAGGTTGATGTTGGTTAAGAAGTTGTAGCGGTCGTATGATATCTCTGAGGTATAGTCTTGCGTCTTATCGCCCTTGGTCATACCGCGTTCGGTATAGTAAGACAACGACACATAGTAAGTGGCGTTAGGAGCACCACCACGAATGTTTACGTTGGCGCGGCGGTTCCAGCCCGTGTTCTTATACAGCTCCTTCATCCAGTCGACATTAGGATAAAGATACTTGTTCACGGTGCGGTCGGCCTTCAGGGCAGCATACTCTTCGGCCGAGAGGTTGGGGGCAGCCATACCATTGGCCACACATGTGCGGTCGATATACTGCTGCGAGTAGTAGTCGATGCCATTGGTATGATTGTAAGCCTCGTTAGCAGCCTGCATATAGGTGATGCCGTCAACCAGGTCGGGCACCTTGGTAAGCTGTGTGATGCCCTGATAGAGGTCGAACGAGAACTGAGGCTTGCTCACCTTACCCGGCTTGGTGGTGATGATGACAACGCCGTTACCACCACGCACACCATAAACGGCGGTCGAGGCAGCATCTTTCAATACCGTTACGCTCTCAATGTCTTCGGGGTCGAGCTGTGAGAAGCTACGCTCAATACCATCAACCAGCACCAGCGGTCCTTCGTTAGTATTGGTCATGGTAGAGATACCACGAATCCAGATGTCAGAGTCGTCTTGACCCGGAACACCTGTGCGCTGTACTGATACCACGCCAGGGATACGACCTGCAAATATAGAGCTAAGGTTTGCTACAGGCGCTTTAACGTGCTCCATCTTCAAGGTGCTTTGTGCACCCAGCACCGACACCTTTTTCTGTGTGGTGTAACCCGTTACCACCACCTCGTCGAGGGCGCCTACGTCTTCGTTCAAGATAAGGTCGCAAAGGGTGCCTCGCACCTTCTTCTCGGTGGCTTTAAAACCTACATACTGTGCCACCAATACTGGCTTAGCAGTAGTACATGAAATGGTGTAGTTACCGTTAATGTCGGTAATAGCTACATTGTTTGTTCCTTTTTCCTTAATGGTTACACCCATCAGCGGTTCGCCGTTCGTGTCGTTAACACGTCCAGACACCTTGATAGGCGCTGCCCACGTAGGAATGGTTACGAGCAATACTGCGATGAGCAGTAGCCCCTTCCATAGATTTCGTGCTTTTGTTTTAAACATATTAATTAAAGATAAAGTTGGTGATAATACATATCATTGAAATTTGTTATTTATATCTAATACATCTCATTGAAATTTGTTATTTACATTTGATTGATGCTGTTTTTAATGTATATATAGTGGGGCAAGAATATTCAAGTTTGTGTTTCTTGGGGGTGTGAGAAAAAAAGAGATAACGCGTATCTCTCGTTGTGTGTGGGGTGTGTGGCTATTTCAAGTGTTTAACCTGAAAACGATAACCGTAAACCCTATTGTTTACGGTTATCGTATTATAAAGAGAGAGATTTTTTTACTTGTTCAGCACCTTAGCAGTAGCGGTCTTGCCGTTTACAGTAGCCTTTACCAGGTAGAGGCCCTTGCCGGGCAACTGGATGGTAGCGGCACCAGTAGCGGTAGAAACCATTGCTACGGTTTGTCCGGCCACGTTAGCTACAGTTACAGTAGCGGCAGCGTCGAGACCAGCCACGGTGAGCACATTGTCGGCAGCAGCAGCTACGAAGGTAGCCTTCACGTCGTTCTGCAGGTCTTTCACACCGCTTGTGGGGAACGAGCCAAAGATCTTCAGTGTAGGATAGAGATAGCTGCTGGCAGCGTCCATTGTCCAAACCTTTTCAAAGTCCCAACCCAGGCCCTCATACGGTGCAGAGGTCTGCAGCACCTGTGCGGCCATTTCCTGAGCATAGTCAACAGGGTTATCTTCGTCGGTGGTGGGGTTCTTGCCTGGCCAATCCGACTCGTGCGACATGTTAGCGTTTGTATTCTTGATGTTGTTGCTTGAGAAGTTTACCTTAGCGTTAGGAGTGTCGCCAGCGCTGTTACCAGCGATGAATGGGCCTGTCTTCTTGGTGTCGCCATTAGCGTCTTGTGTGAACTGGCAGTCGCCAATAGAAACGCAGTTTTCGATGGTTACCTCGCTGTTAGCCTTATCAATCAAACCGATGAAGCCACCCACCCAGCCACGATATGTAGCGGTAAGCGAGCCATTGAAGTAGCTCTTCTGAATGTCGGCACCACCTTCCAGTGTGCAACCGAAGAAGCCGCCAATCTGGCTACCTCCTACGAGGGTACCGTTTGTAAAGGTGTTTGTTACAGTACAGTTGTCGGCATCGCCAGCCAAGAAGGCTACGTGGTCGTTACCTGACACCTTACCCTGAACATAAACCTGGTCAAACTTAGTAGCAGCAGCCGAGCCAATGAAGCCAACGTGGTTAGCGCTTGAAGCAGAAACTTTGAAGTCGACAAAAGCAACGTTCTTAATGGTAGCACCATTGGTGGTACAGAAGATACCTCTGTCTTGTCCGTCGGTATAGGTTACGCTGGCGTTACGCACCACGTGTCCGTTACCGTCGAGTGTTCCTGTAAAGGCTTCGTTTGAACAGAAGTCGGTCAGGTCAATACCGCTCATGTCGATGTCTTTCACCAGCGTGAATACACCTGAGGGGTTAGCCTTAATCTTGTCAACCAGCTCCTGGCCAGTGCTAATGTCAACACCTTCGCCCAGACGAGCAATGTTGATAGTAAACTGTGCATCGGCATTGGTGGTGTTGAAGAGGTTTGCCACGTCGCTGGCAATGTTTGCCTTCAGCACTACGGGGCCAGCACCGGCCCAACTGCCATCCGCGTCGCCAGCCCACAGGGCATTGTCGTTGAGGGTGGCCTTGTCGCCGCCCGATACAATCTGCACGTCAACATCCTGACCGTAAGAGGCGTGGATGGGTGCAAATGAGAAGAACTCCATGCCCTGGTCGTACAGCAACGCGCGCTCGTCCGGGAGGTCGAAGATAGTGGTGGGCAGTTTGGGCTGCATCCACTTCAGCACAGGATAGGTCTTGCCTTCAGCGCCATCGAGGAACTTCCATGTGTCGGCAAAGTCGAAGCCCAGATCCTCGTAGAAGCTCTGCGAGCGCAGCTGGTCGAGTGTGGCGTTAGCACCATTTTCTGAGGTGGCATCGGTAGCGTTCTCCATCACGCCAGCGTTATTAGCGTTTGCGCCACAGTAGGTGGTTTCAAGCACATAGTTGTTTTCAAGCTGAGCCTTGTCGCGGCCGGCCGTGTTCACAATGCGCAGCACATCGCCATAGAGGTGCGATGCAGCTACCACGTTGTTACGAATAATAGAGGGAGCATCGTTGCGGTCGACGAGGGCTACCATACCCGTGGTGCGCTCTTTGTCGTCAACAGTACCTGTGAAGAGGTTGTTTTCAACAGTGCCACAAGTGATGGTACCTACGATACCGCCAGCCTGATACTGGCGGCTCTTGACAACAGCGTCGGAAAAACAGTTGCTCACGGTACCGCCATTAAGGGTCTCGCCATCCTGTGTGTTGTTAATTTCGCCAGCAATAGAAGCTACGTGGTCGCGACCCTCGATGTATGAGTTAAGGGTAGCACAGTTGGCAATAACGCCGCCATACATACGACCTACGATACCGCCCACATTGGCGTTACCTACAAAGTGTGCGCCCTCAATGCCCAGATTGGTAATGGTGGCGTTCTCGGTCTGGCTGAAGAGGCCTACCTCGCCCTTGTCAGCGTTGTCATACTTCAAGCCCTTGATGATGTGTCCTTTACCATCAAAGGAACCCATAAACTTAGCTACGCTGGTGTTGCCCTCGATGCCGATAGGTGTGAAATCGACGCCTGTCATATCGATGTCGTTCTCCAGCGTAAAGTCGCCAGACATGTTATACTTCACAGCCATCAGGTCGGCCGGTGTGGTGATAGCATAGTTAATGTCGCCCACGGTGATGGGCAGCGTGGTGGTGAAGGCGGGTGCTACGTCGGTAGCAGCTGCGGTAAAGGTTACCACGGCATCGCCTTGGGCTTCAAACTTCAGTGTGGTGCCTTCAACAGCTACCACTGAGGGGTTGCTACTGGTAATAGTAACAGCGCTACCCAGGGTAGAAGCGGCCTGTGAGTCATACTCGGTGCCCACTACGTAGCGAGAAGGCGCCTGAGCGGTATAGATAGCGTTCTCAATAGCAGCCTGTGTTTTCAGGGTGGGATACTGGCCATCTACGAGGTTCCACACGTCGGCGCTGAAGCCAGCGTTGGTATAGGTGGCGGCGGTCTTCAGGTCGGCAGCGGGTGTTACGATGCCGTTGATGCCCTCGTTGTTCTCATCAAACTTAATGTCGGCAGCTGCGGTAAGGTTACCACCAACAAAATATTGTGTGGCATCTGACGACAGGTTCTGGTCGTCGTCAACAATGGCACAGCCCGAACCGTTCTTCCAGCCCAAGATGCCGCTGGTGCGGTTGTTTCCACCCTTTGCATAGGGTATAGCCGACACGTTGCCTATAAACGAGGCGTGGCCATTATTATCAATCATTGAGCAGATACCTGCTGCACCACCACCGGGAGCGGTAACAGCGCCGTAGGCTACGTTATATTCAAACATGCCCAGGTTAGTCCAGCCAGCAATACCACCAGCCTGATTGTCTGATGAGAGGGCTGCGGCTGTAGAAACACAGTTGCTGATGTTGGTGCCATCGGTGTCCACATTGGCGTCGCCGCGAGCATCGCCCACGATGGTACCTACGTGGTCGCAACCTGTAACGTAACCCGATACATAAACATTTGAGATGGTGGCGTTTTCGGCCTGACCAGCTACGATAGCTGCTTGCTTGTTACCCAGCACCTTAGCGCCAGTAAAGCTTACGTTCTTAACGGTGGCAGTGCTGCCAATAAAACTAAAGAAACCAAGGTTGTCGGCTTTAGTAGTAATGGTAAGACCTTTAATGGCGTGGCCCTGGCCGTCGAAGGTTCCCATGTAGGGAGCCTCTTTTGTTCCAATAGGAATCCACTCGCCCGAAAGGGTGATGTCCTGCGTAAGGACGATGTCAGCTGAAGTGTCACTCAGCGCTGTCTTCAGTTCGGCCTCATTACTTACCGGAATGGCCTGTGCAAAGGCGGCGGTAGAAGCGAACAATGCTGAAGCCAGAGCGAACGACGTTCTTAGTAATGTCATTTTCTTCTGCATAAGCATGAATTTTTGGTTATTAAAATGTTATTTATCAGTTTTGGAAAACTATCCATTTTTTTACATGTGTGTGATGTGTATGTAATGATTTGTGTGTGTATGTGTAGATATATATTATATAGGTACGCGTGTATTTATTGTGATTTATGCCGTTGTCTAGAATATTTTTTCGTATCTTTCCTATTTTATCACGATAGGGTCGCCCACGCCCGAACGATGTGCGGGGTCGTATACAGCCACGCCCACCATCGAGTCGGCACAGCCATAATAAAGAAACCATTTGGCGTTATGATACACCAGTCCTTCAATAAACACCGTTCCAGCAGCATACTGCCCCGTCTTTTCAAAGTCGGACATGGGACGGAAGAACGGCTTGTCGAGACGCGCCTTCACCTGTAGCGGATTATCGTTAGAGAACAAAATCTGTCCAGCAGCATAAGTGTTTAAAGGGTAGGCGGCATCGGCTTTAGCACCCGAATCGTTCTTACCATTGTAGAAGAGAATAATGCCATCAGAGGTTTTTACTGCAGGAGGGCCACACTCGGTGAGCATACTATCAAAGGAGCCCTCGCGCGGAGTAACGAGATATATAAGGTTCTGGTTTTCATCAACATAGGGCGTCCAGTTCACAAGGTCATCGCTCGTGGCGGCGCACACCCACTGCTCGCCCCAATACATCAGGTATTTTTTCTTACCATTCACCTTCACCTTGGCGGCCACCTGCCGGCCGTTCACCACCTCGGTGACGATAGAGCCCGACTTGCAGGCCAGGTCCTTGAACTTTCCGTTGTAAGCCCGCCGCAGGGCCGGTCCGTGCTTGGTCCATGTCTTCAGGTCGGAAGAGGTGGCTATGGCCAGGCGTGGCACCTTGTTGTTCCACGAGGTGTAGGTCATCACGTACAGCGTCTTGCCGTCCACGTCGGCGGCCACCACGCGCGGATCCTCGCATCCGCCCTTCCACTCGTATGTCCGCGACACCTCGCTGTCGTCGGGATACATCACGGGCGTGGCCTGCCTGTAGTCAATGTGTATGCCGTCCTTACTCTCGGCATATCCTATGCGCGACGTGCGCCCTCCGATGCCGGCGTTAGGGTCGTCCTCGGCGCGGTACAGTATGCATATCTTACCGTCTTTCTCTACAGCGGCAGGATTAAACGTGTCGGCACACTCCCAAGCCACGCTATGCCCACGCATGGGGCAAGAAAAAGAGGTTGACACATTAGGAGTGATAAGCGGATTTACGCCCTCAGGACGCTCGAAACCACCAAAAGCCCAGGCAGGCAAATGGTTGTCGGCCAGGGCAGGCAGGGCGGTCAGCAGGGCTGCTGCGGCCAGTCCCAGCATGCGGAGTCGAGATTTGTTTGTTGTCATATCGTTTTTGTTTTAATGAAAAATCGGGTGATAAATTATAGTGCCCCTATCTTATGGCCATCTTTGCGCTGTGCAGCCCCTGCGCCGTGCGTATGCAGGCCACGTACAGCCCTTTCTGCATGGGCAGGCTGAACGACAGCGTGCCGTTGAACGGCTGCCTGGCAGCGAGTGTGCCGTCGGGGCTGTACAGCATGAACACGCCCTGGCAGCCAAGGTCGGCGTGCAGTGTCTGTCCGGCACGGGCCAGGGCGGGCAGAGCCAGTGTGGGTGCGGTGGCGTGGCCGATGCCAGACGTGCAGGAGGTGCCCAGCACGTCAAAGGCATACAGCTTGGTGGTCTGCGCGTTCTGCGTCGGGGTGGTGCACGGGACAACCAGCTTAACATACCGCGCTTTTACGGCATTGTCCAGAGTCACCTTCTTGATGTTGACATTGGCCTGTCCCTTCTTGTCTACAGCCAGTTCCCAGCACGTGTTCGAATCGCCCGTCACGGAGATGAGGTCAAGGTCGGGTGCCGTGTCGCTTATGTATATCTGGTAGTCGCTTACGTTGACGTCCGGCTCCAGCGTGCGGCAGTCGTACAGGTGGAAGCCGCTCACCATATACTCGTCTTCCAGGTCGATGATGGCAAAGTTGTACGGGTGCGTGTCGGCATTGCCTTTGGCAAAGCACCATTTCGTGTTCTTGTCCGTATGGTTGCCGTCCAGCAGGTTGGCGGCCGTCTCCCTCTCGTTCATGGCGTCGCTGCCCTTGAGCAGGGTCTTGCCGATGCTCACCACGCCTGCGTGGTCGGCCTGCGCGGCCATCTCGCCATAGATGTCCACGCCATAGATGCGCACGGCATTGTCCTTCCTTCCGTCGCCCCGTGTACCCTTTTTCAGCACCAGCTTCACATACTGGGCCTCGGTGTCCGTGAACGACACGTCCTTCGTGGCCTCGTTCTCCACGCCCGTCTTGTGGGCCACTTCCGTCCACTGCTTGCCGTCCATGCTGGTCAGCACCGTATATTCGGGCACGTTGCCGCAGTTCGACTCGTGTCCCTGCACGTCGCGGAACACCAGGCGGCGGATGCTGTACACGTCAGTAAACTCGAACACCACCCACGAGTCGCCCTCGCTGGTGTCGCACCACTTGTGGTTGGGCATGGAGTATGACGTGTTGAGGTAGAAGGGACGCTCGCTGTCGGCAGCGGCCCCGCTGTACGAGTGTATGGTGCAGCGCACCTTGCCCTGCCCGTTGGCGGGCCAGGCGTTGACGATGCCCTCTGGAATCTGGAGCGTGGTGGGGTCACCAATGCCCGAGCGGTGTGCAGGGTCGTACACGGCCACGCCCACCATCGAGTCGGCACATCCATAGTAGAGATACCACTTGCCGTTGTGGTACACCAGACCCTCTATGAATACGGTTCCGGCAGCATACTGGCCCGTCTTCTCAAAGTCGGTCATGGGGCGGAAGAAAGGCTTGTCCAGGCGTGCGATGGGTTTCAGCGGGTCATCGTTCGAGAAGAGAATCTGTCCGGCGGCATATGTGTTGGCAGGATAGGCGGCGTCGGCCTTCATGCCCGAGTCGTTCTTTCCGTTGTAGAACAGGATGATGCCGTCCCCGGTCTTCACGGCAGGAGGCCCGCACTCGGTGAGCATACTATCAAAGTAGCCCTCGCGCGGAGTAACGAGATATACAAGGTTCTGGTTTTCATCAACATAGGGAGTCCAGTTCACAAGGTCATCGCTCGTGGCAGCACACACCCACTGCTCACCCCAATACATCAGGTATTTTTTCTTACCATTCACCTTCACCTTGGCAGCCACCTGCTTGCCATTCACCACCTCGGTAACGATAGAGCCCGACTTGCACGCCAAATCTTTAAACTTACCATTATAGGCGTTTAGCAGCGCGGGGCCATGCTTTGTCCAGTGTTGCAGGTCGGTAGAGGTAGCAATGGCCAAGCGTGGCGTGCTATTGTTCCATGCCGTATAAGTCATTACATACAGTGTTTTGCCCTTAACATTGGCCGCCACCACACGCGGATCTTCGCAGCCGCCCTTCCACTCATAGGTGCGCGAGATGTCGCTACCATCGGGGTAAAACACAGGGGTAGCCTGTCGATAATCAAGGTGTATGCCATCGGCACTCTCGGCATAGCCTATACGCGAGGTGCGTCCACCGATGCCCGCCTTCGGGTCGTCTTCGGCGCGGTACAGTATGCATATCTTACCGTCTTTCTCTACAGCGGCAGGATTAAACGTGTCGGCACACTCCCAAGCCACGCTATGCCCACGCATGGGGCAAGAAAAAGAGGTTGACACATTAGGAGTGATAAGCGGATTTACGCCCTCAGGACGCTCGAAACCACCAAAAGCCCAGGCAGGCAAATGGTTGTCAGCCTGTGCGGGTAGCACATTCAGCACCAGGGCTGTGGCTGCGTTCAGCAGCAATGAAAAAGTTTTATTTGTTATCATATAATAGGTAAGCGTATCCGCGATGCAGCCTTGTCCATATTTTTTTATCTCTTTACCTTT
>OKRS01000472.1_pt1 | contig 30921 bp, 28 predicted proteins | sample 1601191 | NCBI WGS metagenome assembly OKRS01 (sample SAMEA3541509, study PRJEB24748) | human gut metagenome | biome: human gut; feature: human-associated habitat; material: faeces | place: China | collected 2012
TATCAATATCAATGAGTCCAATACCCATGATTTCGAGACCATGTTTAACAGACTGTGCACATCCCGACCAAAAACGACCGATATGTGGAGTCTTCTTGCCAGCTTTGCTGATGTAACTGGGATCAATGGCAATAGCCCATCTTCCCTGTTTACCAAAGAAGCGCTTGGCAAGTGAGACATTAAGTTTGAGCCAGTCTATGCTTTTCGACTTTTTTAAGCCGAATGCGTTGCGATAGGTTTGCTCAACATGCGAGCCATACCTCCCCATTTGGGTGAAATTTATCTTTCTTGGTATTACCATGAACAAAATTATCACCTCGATGAGTATTTTCTCGAAACTTTTTGTTAACTTTGCAGCCGAATCTTCAACTGCATCTTTAAAGATATCCATATATTGGTCAAGTCCTGTATTCATATAATTTTGCGTTTGTCGTGATTTGCAAAGTTACTGAAAATCAGCGACTTGACCAACTTTTTATAGTTAAGTTTTCATAAGCATTTCTTAATATAAGTTATTGATTTACAGACGATTAAATGTTAATTTAACGCAGTATTGATAAATCAGATAGGAGTAATTATCGAAACAGTACAAGTGCTCAATAGACATCTGGCAAATATAAGAACACAGATAGGCATAAAAATAGCTAATATTTATGCAGATACGCATATCGATTTTGATTTAGCTGAGTTTGATAAGGCTATATCTGATTATAATAAGGCTTGTGATAAATTATCAGTAGCAATTGAAAATTATAATAATGCAATAGATGAACGAGAAGCGCTGAAGGATAAATTGATAGAGATTAATAATAAAATTGCTTTTTTGACTAACAAAGGTTTATTTGAGGCCTATTTCAAAGCACTGGCAATGCAAAGAGATAATGAATCGAAAATATCGAATGTAGAAAAGCAAATCGAACATTATAGAAGTACAATTCTTAGTTTAGAGCAGGAAAAGAAGCAGGTAAAAATTGCCTTAAACTTTATCAATCAAGCTTTGCGTTTTATCTTTTATGATAAGAATCGTCTCGTGTTGGTTGAAGGAGAAGGCTGTTATCGGTTAAAGTCTAAAGGTTACGAAGTAAAACCTAAAGATGTCTCTTTAGGTGAACGTAATATCATTGGATTGTGTTATTTCTTTGCGTCTCTATTTGAAGGTAAAAACGAGGATACCAAATATACAGATGAGATTCTTGCCGTAATTGATGACCCGATATCTAGTTTTGATTTTGAAAACAGAATTGGTGTAATCTCTTTTTTGAAGTGGCAATTGGCTAAAATGCATAAGGGAAACTCGCATAGCAAGGCATTGGTCTTAACACATGACATACAAGTAGCATTGGATTTATTCAAAGTTAATGAACTCATTATTGATAAGAAACAAAAACTTATATTCTTGTCTGATCAAAAAATGCAGTTTGAGAACAGAAGTAATGTTTCTGAGTATAAACAATTGCTCCATGAGATTTTTGAATTCGCAAAAGATGGTAATGTGTCTGATGATAGTTTCACAATAGGTAATCAAATGAGAAAAGTTCTAGAAGCATATTTCTCATTTAACTATGCTAACGGTTATACTGATGAGGAATGTTTGGATACAGTTTTGAAGGATTCTGATAAGAAAGAATATTTCAAGAATACAGTATTACGTCTTTTATTGAATGGAGAAAGTCATTCGAAAGAGCGTGTAAAGGCGATGAAATATAATTGTGAACTCGTTTCAGAAACAGAGAAACAACGAGTGGCAAGGGATGTTTTGTGCTTGCTTTATTCTATAGATAGTAATCATTTGGAATTTATTTTGGGTAAAGACGCTTCTAGGCAAATAGAATCATGGTTGAAAGAAATTGAAGGGATATAAAAAACTGGAGTTGCTACCTATCGGAAGCTACTCCAGCCAAGGATTTAAAACTGAATGGTTGAATTAGGATATCTGCGATAATGCTCGCAGACATGTTCCTCTCTTCCATATCTAGTTCGTACGTAAGAACGCACATGAACTAGTTGATCAGTCAATCCTCTGAGAATTGCTAATACAATGTTCATAAGAAAAAGATTAAAATTAAAAGGCATTTTAAATCTTATCTCATGAGATGTATTGGACGATTCCGAATGCAAAGATACTATTTTTTTGTGATTCTGCAAAATTTTAGTTGTTTTTTTCTATAAACATAATAATTTAATAAGGCGGATTCTTAATGAAAACAGTTAAAGTTTTAAATATAGATATTCAGAACATTACTCGTCTTTAGCTCTTGGAGAATCTGAAGGAGGGTGTTCTTGTGACTCTCCTAATCTTGATCATCTGATTAAGCTTCAGAAGGACAGGGAGTTTTATGATGTGTATCAGAAGTCGGAATGGGTGGTGTGTGACTGTAAGATCCTCTACCTGTTCGGTAAGTTGTTGAAGACCCCAATCAAGGAATTGATTCCGGGTTCCAGCTTCTTCACCTTTTATTATATGTATCATAAGGATGATGCTGACTGCAAGATCTTCTTGCTTGGTGCCAAGGAGGGTATTGCAGCCAAGGCGATGGAAGGTGTTCATGGCTCTGGGTGCTACCATCGACTTCGAAGCTGGAACATTGAAACGTGCGCCTAAGATCTGGCAGAAAATCGGTATGGAGTGGCTATATCGTTGCATGAAGGAACCAAAGCGTCTTTTCAAGCGTTACTTCGTTGATGACATGCAGTTCTTCTATTACTTCGGTAAGCAGCTTTTGGGAATATACAAGGATCCTTTCCGAAAAAAAATAGATTATTTTCTTCGGAAGAACTTACATTGCAAGGCTATCGATTGCAAAGCTACGTGTAGTACCGATACACCGCTATCGTCATTATCCTAACGCCCAAGTATATAACCTCGACATCGTTAAGCCTGGTACTCCTAAACCGGTAGTAAAGGATTACAAGCCAGCTTTGCGTGATGGTCAGAAGTTGCAGTCTTCTTTCATCGAGTATGATATCCGCAAGCCTATCGAGAACTTGCCGTTTACTCCTACAGAGGATGATGTCATCTTCAACTTTGCTGCCGAGGAGTTGAAGAAGGTTACAGGCTTGACTCAGTTTGTTCCTGATATTCCTAACTGGGTTATCATGCCTATGGCAAGGGCTGCCATGCTTCTTGGCTCGCCAATGGGTATCTGTCCCGCAAGAGTGAAGAAGCTCCAGATTTCTACTAATATCTGTGGTGAGAAGTTGAAGAACTGCGGTTATCAGTTTAAGTGGAGCTTTGAGGAAGCTTTTGCTGACTGGTTTGAGGATAATGACAGACAGGGGCTGAAGTAAAGATGAAATGTGGTCTCTATGATGAGAGCTACAAGATTGCTGCTGATACCAACCTTCTGGTGAACTATCTGTATAACTGCCATCTGAAGGTGGCGTATCTCCCTGAGTTCGTAACGAGAATGCGCATGGGTGGCATGAGTACTGATTCTGCCAAGCGCAAGAAAGTATGGGATGAGGATATCAGGGTATATTCCGGATATGGCTTCAAGCCCGTGACATTGACGAAGCTGATGAAAATGGCATGGAATGTGCCGCAGTTCATTCAAGCGAAGTTCATGAAGTAGATTCGAAAACCTACCCGTCCTTCCTTACCGTTAAGGAAGGCTCCACCTTTCTCACCAAGCCTCTCTTCAATAGTCTTTACGACCCCTTCGGTTCCCCTTGCAGGGGACAGAAACCTCAGGGACGAGAGGATGTAGCTGGCTCTGCTATAGCGCCGCCAGGGTTTGGGTCAGCCAGCGGAGCCTGTGCCCTAAAGGGCTGGCTGGGGGTGCTTACGCAATAGAATTGCGATTGTTTGTCGGCAGGCGCATTGCGTAATTTGCTGATAGCTTGCAGATTTTCGACTTTTTTCTTGGTGGTTTCAATAAAAAAGCTTATTTTTGCGGAAAAGTTTAACGTTTAAAATTATAGGTTATGGCAACATTAACTATACAGGTGGAAGATAATAGTGTTATGGCTGGAATAGAAGAAGCAATGGATGATATTCGTCATGGTAGAGTGACGGAGTATGAAAGTGCTGATGATATGTTTGAAAAGTTGGGAATGTAGTATTATGCCAGATTGGCTGTTGATATGGAAACAATATAATGATGAGCTGGTTTAGTGAAGACTAATACAGGCTCTCATAGTGATGTTTTCTAGAAACAAATGAAAATGGCATGGAAAGTGCCGTAATTCATTCAAGCGGAGTTCATAAAGTAGAATCGAAAACCTACCCGTCCTTCCTTACCCTTAAGGAAGGCTCCACCTTTCTCACCAAGCCTCTCTTCCCTCAGGGACGAGAGGATGTAACCGCCCTCCGGTGCTCAGAACCGCTACGCTCTAAGGTTGGCGGACCATCAAAGGTCTGCGCCAAGTTGTGCGGGATGGGGCCGCATGGGGATATGGCTGATGGTATCGTAATCAATGAACAGGACAAAGTCTTTCGAAAAAAGATAGAAAGATGATCTGCTTAATACTATTGCTTCCAAGAAATAATTAAAATAATGACTATGTATATTGAAATCTGGGTATTCGCATTATCACTATTGGCTGCCTTGCTGGTAGGTGGATTGATAGGTTATTTGTGTCGTTTAGGTATTGGTAACCTATGGACATGTTTGAAGTCTCTTGGTGTGAGCATTCGTAATCGCTTGGTGGATTACTGGTATATGCTGGTCTTCCTTGCAACAACGATTTATGTTTTGGCAAATTTCAAGGTTTGCATAGACTTGTCGTTTACTGAAGATTTTAATGGCAATAATCTTATATTCCTATTTTGGCTAGTATTGATTATATTTCCTATGTTTGATAGTTTCGAAGGATTTGGTATCAGTATCAAGAAGAGAAAACAAAATAAAGAAGAAGACTTCTTGACAACTGAATACCATAATAATTTGATTCATGCCCAAAAGGAAGGAGGTAATCATGAATAATGGAATTTATAGAGTTATCCAGGAGGGAACTTCTCTTATGGGGAACCAATATCTTAATGAGGCAATGGTTAGAACATGGCTTGAATACTCATTGAAAATGCTTGATTTAGTTTGTGGCAACACTTTTATAAAATACCAATATTCTTCGTTTGCATTTCAAGTTATGAATTCTCCAACTACGCCTTTTGAGAAATTGAGCAAGTGTATAGAATACTTGATTAAATTAGCTTCAATGATTTAAGTAAAGGGCAAAATATTAAGTGAATTAGTCTTTCTTCAGATGATAATTTATGGAAAAAAATGATATTATAGAAAATACAGGACATGATGCAAAAGGAGCAAAAGGTTTTGATTATCAGTTCCTTTATTTTATAAATCGGCTGTTGAAAATGGCCGATAAAAGAGACGTCGTTTCCTACGAAAAGTATGATGATGTTTCTATGTCCTCAGAAGAAGGCCTTGTATATTTCCAGTTGAAACATACTATTGGGGGGCGTAATCAAAAAACTGTTAATCTTAGCTTGCGAGATTATGACTTGTGGAAGACCTTAGCGGTTTGGATAGATATAACCAACAAACAGGATAAAGATAAGCGGATTGACTTTTTGGAAAGTAATAGTTTTGTCTTGGTAACAAATAAAAACCCCGCAAACAATCCTTTCTGGATGGAATTGCAGAAATATCAAAATGATGAAATTTCCTTTGATGATTTGAAGAAATTTTATACAAAAGTTTATGAGAAGACAAGAGAATCCAAACGAAAGGATGTAAATGCCCAAAAAGGAAAAACGACAAAGGGTTATATAAAATGTCTCATTGATTTTGATTATGCTGACCAATTATTGAAATCTATGAGTATTTGTTTTGAACCAGATTTGAAAAGCGAGATTCTGGAGTCATTGGAACTCAACAAGAATATTCCCCTCAATAATGTGGAAGAGGCTTATCAAGAGCTCCTTGGGATGATTCGAGATAAATACTATTCAGACCAAAAGGATTTCTATACAAGAGATGAGTTTTCTAAGGTGTTTGATAGAATCTGTCAAAAATACAGAGGACGAAAGTTTTCTTTTATGAGGAATACAATGACGGAACTTCCTTCTCGGTTGGAAGAACAAATATTCATAAAGCAGCTGATTGATGTGGATGACATTTCATATGATGATGTTGATGATATAGTTCTATACACAAAAGAAAAATTTGATTATATCAATAGTGTTAGAACTGCAATTAATAAAGATGAAGTTTCAGATGAAGAAGTTAAAAATATTAGAGCGGATGTTGTCAGCTTTTGGCATCAGAAGTATAAGTATTATATGAAACGTGTCAACCCGGCTGACACTGATAAAATTATAGAGAAGGCAAGTGACCTCTTGAATGATATAAGGAATAAGCAAATATTTTTTGTGGAGAGTAATTTAGAAATATATTTCTCTAATGGTTGCTTCTACTATCTCTCCGACAAAGACGAGGAGCATGAACCGCAAATTGGCTGGCGACCTGGATGGGAGGAAAAATACAAGAACAATGGATAGAATATATAATAATGAAGCAATAGTAGGATGTGTCATTTTGTTATTGCTTAATAGCTGTGATATGGAAATGGCACGATTGAGCATAGTAGTTCCCATGATTATCAATGATAAGCTAAGAAATCGTTTATCAAGGCATAAGAATAATACTATCGTTGAAAATGTAAAGCATTGTTATGCAGATTTGACATTAAACAGAATTTACCAAGAACTGCTGATTATAGAAATCAACAGTTTGGTTATGTTGAGTCAAGCTGATTTGCTTTTGGTGACAAAAGACAAGATTTCATTAACAGATAATGGTAAGGAGGTTATAAAAGAGATTAGAAAGAACAATAGTAAACGCTTGAAGCGTATACTTAAAGTATATAATTTGATTTTGAATCGTGTAAATCAAGTAAGCACAGAACAATTGTATAAATCATTAAACATAAAGCTATGAATTTTTATATAAGGCAAATAAAATTATGGTTCAAACAAAATGTGGAGCCAAAGGTCTATGAGTTTGTACCTAACAAAATAAATGTAATTACAGGAGATTCTTCAACGGGCAAGTCTTCGATTTTGCGAATCATAGACTACTGTCTGTTGTCGGAACGCTCTACCATTGTGGAGGATGTAATCAATCAGAACGTCAAGTGGTATGGGCTTGCTTTTACTCTGAATAGTGTTGATTATGTGGTAGCTCGAAAAAATCCTCAAAATGAAATAGTAGAGCAACAAATGTATTTTTCAGAAGGGAAAGATTTCCCAGTTGAGTTACAGGCAAATACCAATCGTGGAGAGTTGTTGTTGAAATTTAATGAGTTATTCCACACTCCTAAAGCTACATTTAGAATAGATAAAAAGAAACCTGAAGTAAATTTGAATTTCCGTCATTTTCTGATTTTCTCTTATCTGACAGAGGACATCATTGCTACGATGAATACTTACTTTGATTCTAATTTCTTTGGTTCAAAAATTGATTTTGATTATTTTCTTGATGATTTCATCAAAATAGCATTGGGTATAGAGGATGCAAAACAGGATGAACTCAAGAAAAAGTACGCAGAAGAGAAGAAAAAGATGGAGGCTGAATACAAGAAACGTGAGGACTATGCAAAGAAAAAGCAGACGTATGAGAAAACGCTTCTTCGGTTAAAAGACAAATTTGTTTCTTTGGAATTGGGTGAAGACTGTTTGTTCAACGATGTTGATTTTATGCTCAGAATTGTAAAACAGGGCCTTCAGAAATTTGAGCAGTATAGCGATAATGACAAAATAATGAAGGATTTGGATGCTCTGAAGGAAAAGCGAAAGACGTTGACTGCCCAAATCGCCAATTACAATAGTTTGAAGAGAGAATATGAGCGTTATCAAAATCTTTCCAAAGAGCAAGGTGATAGTTTGGTGCCATTGAATTTTCTGAATAAACATATTGAGGAAGTGTTGGATTATGAAGATACGAAATTGCTTGTGCAGAATCTGAGAGACTCCTTGCTGAAAATTAAAGAAACCTGTGAACAAAAAATTGAACTACCTGAAAACTTTGAGCAGCACTACAAGGATTTGATAGCGCAAAAACAGGCTGTTGATTCCAAAATTGCACGGATGGACAAGCTGTCAAAAAATACCGCTAGTGTGAGATGGATGCATGAGGCTGTGAAATTGAGAGTAGAATTTGAAAATTTGAAGGAGCCAAAGTTCAAGGGATTAACGGATTCAGAATATATCAATTTACAGGATGAGGTAAATGACTTAAGCGATAAGATATCCAGATTTATTTCAAATAAATCCGAAATTGAAGCAGGTTTGGATGATGCTATCAACAAATACTATGGTTCGCAAATAGGTATATCTGCATCCTATAATTCTTGTCGCCCGCATTTTAATATTGAAGAGCGAATGTTGATGTTGAAGAGCCCGGATTCAAAATTCTATAAGCGCAACGTGGGTAGTAAATCAAACTATATGTTTATGCACTTATGCTTCTTTTTAGGACTTCATGACTTCTTGTTGCAGCAGAACAATTCATTCGTTCCGAATTTTTTATTTATAGACCAGCCAAGTATTCCTTATTATGCAGATAAAACCAAACATAATGAAAATATCCAAAATGATGATGAGAAGAAGTTGCGTGATGCCTTCTGCTTAATGAATCGGTTTATGGATACTATTGTCGGCTTGAAGAAACAGAACTTTCAGATAATTATGATAGAACATGCAGACAGTAAATACTGGGATAATTTTAATTATTTTGAAACTCGATATGGGTTTACTGAAGACAAAGACTTTGGTTTAATTCCTGAAATTTTAGCACGAAAATCATGAAAATTAAATTAGGTAATATAGCGTATGCTGTTGTTCAGATGGTTGGCAACAAAACGAATGGTGAGGGTGTTGCATTCTCATCAGAAAAGATTGATTTGAGTGAGATTAAAGACATTCTCTTTGAATTATTTGATAAATCGCTGAAATATGATGACCTAAAGCGTTTGGACTTTGTTGGCGGAGTGCAACTAAATCCTGTTTACAATTTCGTGTCATCCATTTTTGAAGACGAGAATTCTTTTATACAAGAAGCTAATAATTTAGCTACTTATCTCTATCAGCAAAGCCTTCATCCTTCAATCAAGAATGGAGAGTTTTACGTGATGAAGATTAATGATTGTATAGTAGATGGGGACAAGGTTGATGCCGTAGGTTTGTTTAAATCGGAACTTCATGATACTGTTTTAAAAGTTGTCAATAACAGCAATGGAATACAGATAATCCCAGAAAACGGAATGAGTTTGAAGAAACTGGATAAAGGTTGTGTTGTGTTCAATAAGAACCGCAATGACGGCTACGTCGTTGCGGTACTGGATAGCAACACTTATGATGCCAATTATTGGACGGAAGCTTTCCTTCATGCCGTATCATGCAAGGATAGTTATCATGATACAATGAACTATATTGACTTTTGTAAAGGCTTTATGGCAAGTGAAACTATGGAGACCGTATGCAAAGCAGATAAGGCTATTATGATGAATAAGGCAATAGAAACATTGAAAAGTTCGGGAGAATTGGATTTCTCGTCTTTTGTCAATCAGGCTTTTGGTGAAAAAATGAAAGGCCAGATAGACGCATTTAAAGAAGACTATGAACTTTCTCAAACAAAATTGCCAGATACCATATTACCTTCAAAAGCAGCCGTAAAGAAACAGGCTACAACTAAAATTACTACAATAAAACTAGATAAGAACTTTGATATTAAAGTCAAAGGTGTCAAAGACTTGTTGGAGCAAGGCTATGATGAAAATCGAGGTATGAAATATTACAAACTTTATTACGAAGAGGAAAAGTAAGATTATGTTGATATTCATATTATGACGATAGCGCTGTTTCGGTACCATACGTATCTGTTCTATCTTTAAGTTGGGGAAAATCGGATTATCTGAAGTTGGTAAATGGTATCTCTTGAAAAGATAAAGATTGCTAAAAAATAGGGAGATAAGTTGTACTGTATTGGTTTTTATCGTATATTTGCAGAAATAATAAAAAACGTAAGCTATGACGGCAAAAGAAGATAGGGAAAAAGAAAAGACCCGTAGAGAAAACCTGAGCAAGTTTATATATCAACTTGCAAATACCTGCTTTACTGCAATGGTTGTTGTTGCTGCGGTAGGTTTGGTACTTGGTGTAGATGATGCTAAACCATATGCTTTTTTGCTTGGTGTGGGATTGTTTGCTACTGTCTTCTTAGCGTTGTTTGCTGATAACATATTAAAAAAGAAATGATTATGGAAGGAATGTACATTGTTTTAGGTGGGGTAGGTATCATTGCATGTTGCCTATACCTGTGGTCTGCTTTTACGAAAAGTGGGAGAAAATGGGTTGAAAATCTATAGCTTTTCTACCTCTCCGTCTCTCCTGCAAGGAGAGCTCAACCTTTCTCACCAAGCCTCTTTTTGCTCAGGAACGAGAGAATGTAATCGCCCTCCTGTGCTCAGAACCGCTACGCTATAAGGTTGGCGGACCATCAGAGGTCTGCGCCTGGTTGTGTGGGATGGGACCGCCTGGACAATTTAAGTAGGCAATTTGTTATTTTTGATGTGCAAGTTTTGATTCAATAATTACAGATAATTTATTATGGTTATGGATATTTCTGACTTTTCATATAAGGATTTTGCTTCAACGTTGAGCAAGGTTCGTATTATGTCACTAAAGTACAAGTATATATGTTGTATTCCTGGTTGCAATGAGATAACTTTGAAACATTCTCATATTGTGCCACAATGTGTATTGAAAAAGTACATTTGCAATGATAAGCATGAATTGATTCAATGCCAGATAGATGAGGTGCATCCTATGAGTTTTATGGATTCTGGTGAACTTCCATTTGAAAAATTTCAAAAGATTGGTATAGAGAAAGCTATGTCTATGCCCATCTTTTGTAAGAAGCACGATAATGGATTATTTGATGAATATGAGAAAAATGCGGAAGGGATAATACCAACAGATATTAGATTTCAAGTGCTTCAATCTCTACGCGCAGTGGGTGCTTTACGATATCATAATTTGAAGTTATTAGTAGAAAATAATGCTAAGAGGGAGATAGATCCTTTTTATGGAGGTGAAATATACGGAGAAGAAAAGAAAGGGTATGAGTTTCTGCAAAGAAGATATGATTCAAGCATAGCCTTGCTTTATACTGCAATTGAGAAAAATGATTTCGACTCTTATGTATTTTGCTGTATAGAACTGGCTCCGTTAAAACTTGCAATTTGTGATGCAATAGTTGATGATAGTGATTTTGAAAAGTTATGCTTTGATGAAAATTGCTCGGCTCCCCTAAATATGTTATTTGTTCACTTGCTGCCAAAAGGAGAACATTCCTACTTAATGCTAGGATACGATAAACGACATACTTCTCGTAGGCTAATGATGTTGCTAAAAAAATGGAAGAAAGTTTTAGCACATGATACAGACTTGAGAACACTATATGACATCTTATGTCATTGTAGCAACAATTGGTGTATATCTCCAGATTGTGATGAAAGACTTTTATCTGCGCTCAAAAGTAGATATAGTGAGGATAGAACGACCGTTGTGTTTAATGAAAAATGACCTAAAGAAAGATTATATGAAGAAACCATTTAAAATGACAGCTAGGGTCTTGGCGCATTTAGGGGAAGATCTTATAAAAGATGAGAGCATTGCATTGTTGGAGTTAGTAAAAAACTCTTATGATGCAGGGGCAACAAAATGTGTTGTAGATTTCAATTTCGATATTTTTGGCTCATTAATAGAAATATCAATTTCAGATAATGGGTCTGGTATGAGTTTAGATACGATTGAGAATATTTGGCTTGTTATTGGTACAGATAACAAGAAAAACAAATTGATAAGTCATCGTCAGGGACGCTTACCTCTAGGTGAAAAAGGCATTGGACGCTTGGGTGTTCATAAGTTAGGAAATGATATTAAGTTGTATTCTAAGCATTCGGATGAGAATGAAGTTTATGTAAGTATCGATTGGTCCAAATTAGCAGAATCTAAAGATATTGATGACTTTAAGATAGATTATGGATATTCTTCTGATTTGCATTTCTTTGACAAACAAACAGGTACGAAAATTATTGTCCGTAATCTGAAAGGTGAATGGAATAGAAGAAAACTTCGTTCTGTATTTCGGGATTTGACGACGTTGAATAGTCCATTTTCAGAAAAAAGTGACTCTTTTGAGGTCTTAGTTTCATCTAATAATAATGTATTCTCTGGTTTGCCAAATCTTGAAGCTATCAAAAATGCAGGTTTATATTATGGACATTGTACTTTGGAAGGAAGTATAATTACTGAGTTTTCTTATGAATTCAAGCCATGGAATGTTTTGGATAAGATAAAGTCAAGGTCACTAACGGCTTTAGATGAATATGAAAAGGTCTTAATACATAATGTTGAAGTTGAGACTGAAACTGGCAAAGTGGTAAAACGGGAAAAGCGTTTAGATCTTAATGAATATAATATAGGTAGGGTGCAATTTGATGTCATCATGTACGAGAAGGACTCTTCTGTATTTAGTTTGTTAAATGTTGAGAAAAAAGGTCTAAATGATTATTTAAAGGAAAATTCTGGTATTCGAGTTTACCGTGATAATATGAGAGTGTTTGATTATGGTGAACCTGGCAATGATTGGCTTTCTATAGATAAAAGAAGGCTTAGTCGTAGTGGAGGATCTATAAGTAACAGCCTACTTCTTGGTTCTGTAATGTTAGACCGTATTTCCAGTTATGGTTTAAGAGAAAAAACAAATCGAGAAGGATTCATCGAAGATGAAGCTTATTTTGCTTTCGTGGATGCGATATCTTATGTGATGGATCTTTTTATTCAGCAGAGAAATCAAGACAGAATGAATCTGATGTCTATTTACAAAACTGGTAAGAATGTGACAGAACCGGTAATTGGTGAATTGTCTGAAGTTATTTCTATCGTTAAAGAAAAAGTTCCAGATGAGAAAGATCAACATCAGATTCTTACTTATTTGTATCGGATTGAATCACAATATAATGAGGTAAGGGACACATTAATTCATAGTGCAAGTATTGGCATCAATTTAGGAGGAGCAATCCATGAACTGGAGAAGCAAATGGCAGCACTTAAAAGTTGTGCAGAAGCTGGAAATATATTTAAGGTAAAAGAAATCATTCCTGTCTTGGAAACGATCATTGCTAATTATTCCTCAATGATGTTAAAGTCTGAAATTCAAAAAATCAATATTTCCCAAATAGTTGGTAAAGTTATTGAGTACAATAGATTTAGGTTTCAAGATCATGCTATCAGATTGTTCTCAAATTATAGGAAGGTCGATATGATGGCAAAACTTAGTAAGACAGAAACGATTTCAGCATTAACTAATTTGGTGGATAATTCCATATATTGGGTTTGTAGATCAAGAATAGAGGATAGAATGATATATTTGTATGTTACAGATTCTTTTCGAGAAGGTTTTGTCACAGTAGCCGTGTGCGACAATGGACCAGGGTTTAAAATTGCACCAGAATTAGCGGTTAGAGCTTTTGTGTCAGGAAAGCCTCTTAATGCAGGTATGGGATTTGGACTTTATATTACTCGCGAAACGATGAAACAGTTGAATGGTCATATGGACATTCTGTCCAATTGTGATATAGAACTGCCGTCGAAAATTGTTGATAAAGGGATTGATAAGGCTATTGTTGCTTTGTCATTTCCTAAAGCATAATGTGTATTTTTATGTAATGTAGCTATGAAAATTGAAGAAGTTGTAAATCGGGCGGTTGTTGTTGACAACGTCGAAGATGAAGGTAAGGCTATTGTGGATGCTTTACAGAAAGTTGATGTTCCTGTAGATTTTATTCGCATAGGTAGTTCTGAAGGTGATATATCAGCATTTAAGCATCCTCGTGAATTGATTTTTGCAGACTTGATGCTGGACGAGAATATTTCGAAATTAGTTCCAAATATTTCTCGACTTATTGGAATAATTCAAAGAATCCAACCAGAGAGAACTAAGTATTATGGTATTGTATTATGGACAAAGCATAAGGAGTATTCTAATGAATTTCTCAAACGAATAGGAAATGCGACAGCAAGGAATGCGATGACAAATCAAGAATCTTCTGATGAGGAAGAAGAAATTGATACTTCTGTGATGTTAAATGCAGCTCCTTTGTTTGTCTTATGTATGGATAAAACGAACTATCAGATAGAAGGTACTTGGAATTTTGACAGATTGTTGGATGATATAAATACAGAACTTCAGAAGAGTAGAATAGCTTATTTTTCATTGGCTTGGAGAAAATTAGTGAATGATTCAATAGAAAATGTTTTAAGTGACATATATGGAATATCTTCCAATTTTGAGAATCACGAAGAGTGTTTGTCATATATCCTTAGAGAGTTATCTAGAAATGAAACTGGTGAAAAGGAAGATATAAATTTGACTTCAGGGGCTTATCAAGTATTTGACTCATTGTTGAATTCTGAATTGCTTTCGATTGTTAAGAAAGAGTCACTTCCTGATTTATCAGGAATTACAGAAAATCCATTTGGTGATGATGTTAAAACATTGCATAAATTGTCTGCCAAGCTGAATTCTTGCTTCTTTATAGAAAGCAACAACTTGAATACACAAGAAATTTTACCTGGTAATATTTATCGAATTCTTGATACGAATAGTCCACTTATTGTACCTGATGAACAGGTTGATGATGTTCCTGTTGATGTGGGGGATGGAAAATATAAGATTGGAAAGACGTATCCAAGAGTAAATATAGCAATAGAATTAACACCTCCTTGTGACCATGCTAATAAGAAAATCTATTCAAGATTAGTAGGTGGGTATGTTTTTGAAATTCCATTAGGTGAATATACAACAGGTAGCAAGTCTAAAGTATATAAATTTAAAAAATCCGATAAATGTTATCCTGTATATCCAATTTTGGTTCCTGAAGATGAAAATGTAAAATGCATTGTCTTCGATTTCCGATGTCTTTGGGCTTTAACTGATACGGAGATTAAAAATGAGGATAAGTACAAGTTGTGGTTTAAGGCTAAACCTGGTCTTTTTGCAGATATTCTTCAAAAATTCTCTTCTCATGCATCAAGACTTGGATTAAATGACATCCATTTAGAGTGTATTAAATCAATTGGAAAATGACATTTAGAACATAAATGGTTTTTCAGGTGGATTTCTAATATAAAAAAGTGATATGACGAAAGATGAACTCTATTCTAAAATGGCAGCAATGCTTCCTGTAGAAAATACAGACAGCAAGCCCTTTCGTATTCTTTTATCAGATAGACTGAAGACTTATCTATCTTATGTAAATAAGACAGATGGTGTCGATGCAAAGGATAAGGCGGAAGTGGCTTATATCTGTGAGGCAATAAAAGCTATCGTTAAGGCACAATATAAAGGTTTGCATGCACAAGCTTTTAGAAAACTATCCAATTTGTTTTCTGGTAAAACAGGGCATAAAGGTTTTGGTAATATCTTGTTTGTTTCGCAATTAAAAGCAAATCACAGTTTCTATAGAGCTAGGGTACATAGTGGTACTAAGAAGTTTACCTATAAGGATATGTTTCATATTCCTTTCTCAAAACGAGGAATAGTTCAAACTCAACGCTATAGTTTCCCAGGTTATCCTTGTTTGTATGTTGGAGAAAGTGTCTATGCCTGTTGGGAAGAAATGCATCGTGTAGATTTTGATTTATGCATGATATCACGAGTAGTGAATCAGAAAGATATTTTTCTTCTTGATATGCGAATACCTGATAAAAATGATTTTGATAAGGATATGATAAGAACCTTATATTTTTTCCCATTGTTACTTTCATGTATGGTAGTAGTAAGCAATAGGGATGACGTTTTTAAGCCAGAGTATATCATTCCTCAGTTAGTGACAGAGTGGGTGATTACTCATAATGATAAGCCGGATACAAAGAAAAATGATGCTTTGGTTTATGGTATACGATACACCTCGTCATTGAAGACCGATGAATTTGAGTTTCCAAAGTCTAAACTAGATAATATAGCTCTGTTCCCAATAGATGCTTTGGGTGCTAATGGCAATAAATACTGTCCTAAGTTGGTAGATAATTTCTCGATAACGAATCCAACCTGCAATGAATTTGAGAAGTTAAAATGTGGTTATGCCAAAGATTTAGGTAAAGCTGTATATGATGATGATGAATTTAAATTATTTGCTAACTATGAACTTTCTGATTTTTGTCAATTAGAAAAGCGGTTATGTGATACAGATAAGTACCCGCTTTATAAAATGAGTAACTAAATGACGATAGCGCTGCAATCGGTACCAAGGTATTGCTTCAATCTCCGTCATCCGTTTCTGTTATAGCGTGGTTAGGGGACACCTCTTCTGTATCGTATGATGGGGAACAACTAAAAGATAAATCCTATCAAAGGAAGAGACATAAAGAGTTTGCTGACCTATCATCAACGAAGTCGCTGTCGTCTATATGGCGTAACTGCGCAGTTGGTAATTCACTCACTATTGTGATAGGATCATTCTGTATAGGTTATCCGTGTGGCTATCGCAGGACATGAGGATCAGGTGAAGTTTATCTCTGAGCCAGACTATGGTATGTATGAGGCTATCAACAAGGGTATCAGAATGGCGACGGGTGATGTGATTGCTCTCTGTCATTGCATCCTACTTGCTATATCAAGCGTGAGATGATGATGAGATGTGGTTTCTATGATGAGAGCTACAAGATTGCTGCTGATACCAATCTCCTGGTGAACTATCTGTATAACTGCCATCTGAAGGTGGCGTATCTCCCTGAGTTCGTAACGAGAATGCGCATGGGTGGCATGAGTACTGATTCTGCCAAGCGCAAGAAAGTATGGGATGAGGATATCAGGGTATATTCCGGATATGGCTTCAAGCCCGTGACATTGACGAAGCTGATGAAAATGGCATGGAATTTCTCTTACAGGGGATAGAAACCTCAGGGCCGAAAGAAGGTAACCGCCCTCCGGTGCTCAGAACCGCTACGCTATAAGGTTGGCGGACCAATCAAAAGTCTCGCCAGATTTTGCGGGCTGGGACCGCCTGGAAATAGTAGTTTATAGTTTACAGTTTTTTGTAGTAATTTGCTGATGAGTTGCAGATTTCTTTCGATTTTCTTGGTGGTTTCGAGAAAAAAGAGTAATTTTGGCGGCAAAGTTGAACGTTTAATTGAAATAGAATGGAACAGACTGTATTTAACCCTGCTCAGATGAAGATTCTTCAAATGATGTCTTATATCAAGACTCCACAGGAATTAGATAATCTTGAAAATGTTCTCTCTCAATACTTTGCAAAGAAGGTTGATGAGGGGATTGATGAGTTGTGCGATAATGGAAGTATAACTCTTGATACCATAGAGAGCTGGGGTAATGAACATTTACGTACTTCTGGCAAATGAGAAAGATAGTTCTTGATACTAATTGCTTATTGATGAGCCTTCCAAGGATAAGCCCTTATCGTAAGATTTGGGATGATTTCTTGAAAGGTAAATTGACCTTGTGCGTTACAAATGAAATTATTGAGGAGTATTTAGAAATCATTGAGCAAAAGACTAATGCAAATATTGCCAGTAATGTTGTGTCTGTGATTCTAAGTCAAAAAAATGTGGAATTCGTAACACCTTGGTATAAGTTGCATCTCATTCAGGCTGATGAAGACGACAACAAATTTGTTGATTGTGCTTTTGCTGCTGGTGCAAGTTGTATAGTGAGCAATGATGCTCACTTTAAAATTCTCAATGAGATAGAATTTCCTCGGATTTTTGTTGTAAACATAAAAGATTTCGTAAAATTATTATTACGGAATCAAGGAAATAATAATCTTAATTAAATAGCTTGCTTCCGTAAGTATCCAAAAGGGAAAGGGATGTAACCGCCCTCCGGTGCTCAGAACCGCTACGCTCTAAGGTTGGCGGACCAAAGCGGTCTTCGCCAGATTGTGCGGGATGGGACCGCCTTGCTATAAAGATGGCTATGGTAGAATTTTGGAAGAGCTGATTTATAGTAGTTTGGTGATAACTTCTGATTCCTACCAATATTTATTAGGGTTTAATTAAAAAAATATCTTCGCTGCTGAATTTAAAAACATAGAAAGCAGTGAGGATTTGTAAGCATCCAACCCCTATTTTGGCGGTTTACCTGATAAGTGTTATCTTTGTCTCACAGATTTGGCTTTCCCTTCGGTCGCCGATTTTCAATTCACGGATTAACACAGATTTCTTGCGATTTTCTTGGTGGTTTCGAGAAAAAAACGTATCTTTGGCAGCAGATTGCAATCAAAGAATTTAAAAGGAGAACTATTATGGATACATTGGATAAAGAATTTTGGGAAAAACGTGAAGCTGCTATGAAAAGATTTATGGCGGCAAAAGAACGTAAAAAGGCTCGTGTAGCTGAAATTACTAAGAGTCTTTGTGAGGAATATAAGGAACGAACGGGGGTATATCCTAAATATATAAATGTTTGGTAATGAAACCGCTTTCTTTGGATATAATTAATGCTTCTGCTCCTTATGAGGTTTATTGGCATGAAAAGTCTCGAACTTATCGCTTTAAAAGTGATTGTGAATCGCCTGTAAATAAAGGCGGTTCAGAGGGTGTGTGGAAATATAGATGGTTACTGAAGTAAAGGGAAAAAGAATATAGTTTAATAATAGAACGACGATGTCTTTAGCAATTTTATTTATCATATTGGTCGTAACAATCGCCTTGGGGGTGATTGTTGTGTTTTGGTTTGACCTCACCTTGATAAAGGGCGCGATAAAAAGTGTCCAAAAGGGCACATCTATGGACCGAAAAGAAATGACAGAGGCAGTTAAACGCTTTTTGGAAAATAGAAGTCTGAATGCCGCACACAAGGCATATATGAGGGCAGTGATCTGTGTTGCTGGAGGTAACACGTTGCTTTCATTTGCGAAGGGTATAATCACGGTAAAGAAAGGCGATGCCAGATACGGCATTGAACTTCTGTATGACAATGGCCTTCCTGCATGGGCTGTTATAAGTTTAGTTTTATTATTAACGATAGCTTACACAGCCTATCTGAATAGCAGGACTAAGAGATACAAGGCAGACATATTGGCTACTGCATCTGCGATTATCAATGATAATTTTAATTTTACCCCAAATCAGGAATGGTTTCGACTAAAGACTAAGAAGGCAATAAAAGATTTAGGAAAGGCATACGACTTGGAGATAAACTTCTCATACGAGTATTTCGACGAAGCACTTGCATCAACATGTAGAGATAGTCGTGTGGCCAAAGTTTTCGCACCAGACGTGAGAACTCTGGCATCTGATTATAGAAGAGGTAAGGAGATTCTTGAGAAGTCTATTGGAACAGAAAGTATTGAGAAGATAGAGATACTCATCAAGGAAATTCAGAAGTTGACAAGCAAGACGCAATTTGAAGGCTCAGAACTGGAAAGGACACTCAAGGATGCAGACGAGATAGACAATATTCTGATGGAGGCGATAACTACGGGAAAACTGAGTTATGGCGACTACAGATACACTCAACTGCACTCGGCTGTAGGGAAAATCAGAGAACGATGCGAGAATCCTTGGATAGCCAGCATTTCAAATCAGACATTTATCATTACAGGACAAGGAGGATGCGGAAAGACTCATTTGCTTGCAAAACTGTCGGATGAACGAATTAAGCTAGGATTGCCAACCATTTTCTTCTTGGGTAAATTAATAACGGATACAAGTAACCCGTTATCTCAAATAGCAACGATTCTTGACGTACACAGCAAAAAGGAATTATTCCTGAAAGCTTTGGATGACTATGGCCTCAAGCATGGTAGGGTGCTGATAGTAATAGATGGTATCAATGAAGGCAAGGGACTGTCTTTATGGAAAAACCACCTTCTAAGTTTTATCAATGAGTTCAGTGAGTATAAGAATATATCTCTGATTCTGTCTGTAAGAACTAATAGCAGCCATAACTGGTTCAGTAAGTTCATAGAGCAGCAGCATCAGTTCCCCTCATACAGACATACTGGTTTCGAGCAGAATGCTGCAGGAGCTGTGGAATATATGTTCAGGGCATTTGACGTTCCTCTTCCAACATGGCCGTTGTTTCAAAGAGAGTTTACTAATCCGATGTTGTTGACCCTGTTTTGCAGGACTCACTCTGGTGAAAAACTTGCCCCTCGTTTTGAGAGCAAACTTGACATTATCAAGAACTATCTTGGCCATTTTAATGGCCGCTTGGCAGAAACTTTTAAGTATTCGAGCTTGACCCCGTTGGTTCAAAACGCTCTTGGCCTGATAAGCGAAGCAATAGTTAAGACAAAAGGTAGGTGGTTTGTTGAGCGAAATGTTATTGAAGATATATTAAATAGATTCCCTGAGATTGATAAAAAGCAAGGCCTTTTTCTGGATGCCCTTGTAGATGAGGGCATATTGAACGAATATGAAAGCGACAATGGTGTCAGTTATTCTTTCGGATACGATACGATTGGTGCTTACATGAAAGGGGTGGCAATAGCGAAAGATGAATCATACAAGGATCTCACTTATGGTTCGGAATCAGAACTGGAGGCGTTGACCGATCTTGTTCCATTATATAGGGGAAAGGAATTGTTTGAGTTATTATCAGATGATGAGGCATATGCAGATTATCTGAAAGATTTGTTCATAAATACACTTTCATCACGCTCTACTATAACAGATGGAGGAGCCAATCTTTTAAACAGTTTGCTGGAAGAGGGTGACTATTACAATTTCTTCAGGGTTGTTGTAAATAATCCATTCAGGAATGACTTGCCGATTACGGTAGAGAAGCTTGACACCCTTCTTTTGCCGATGAGAATGGTGGAGAGGGATGAGATGTGGACACAGTTAATCTCAGGGGAGACAGAACTTTACAATCCTTTGATGGCTTTGGCCAAATGGGGTTGGTCTGCTTCGCCATCAATTATCGGCAGCATAGAGAAGGGCTGTCTAAGGAATATTGTTCATCTGTTGGCATGGACGTTATCTACCACATATATTGAACTACGCGATAAGTCAAGCAGAGCCCTCATCAATATTTTGAAGAATGAGCAGGAGTTGATACTTGATTTTATCAGTACCTTTGTAAAGGTTGATGACCCCTATATTGTAGAACGGGTATATGCAGTTGTTTTTGGGTGTTGCACAGGTAATGCCAGCGGAATGTATGTAGAGAAAATCGCACAATTGATTTACGACGAAACTTTTAAAGCCGGCAATCCTCCAGAGGATATACTGACAAGAGACTTCGCCAAGTGTATTGTGGATTATGCTGTTTCCATAGGATGTGCATTAAAATATGATAGCGAGAAAGTGTGCCCTCCTTACTGCAAGACGAAGAAGAATGTGTATGTTGAGACGGAAGAAATACTAAAATACAAACTACCATTCGATAAAGATGGTGACACACAGCTTATAACGGCTCAGAACAATATTCTTGACTCGATGTGTACCGAATATAGCAGCAGGGGAATGTATGGAGATTTTGGCCGCTATGTTTTTCAAAGTGCATTGGATAATTGGAAAGACGATATAGAGGAAATATCCAATTATGGAATAAAAACGATTTTTGAGGACTTTGGGTATGATGCGCAATTATTTAAAGTATTTGATGGTCAACACGCCAGTTGGGAGCGGCATGGAAATAAGATAGAGCGAATAGGAAAGAAATATGAATGGATTGTACTGTACAAAATAGCCGCTATTCTGGAAGACAACCATTTTGGAGAACCACTCGACAGGGATTGGAAGTCACCCACGATTTACCATTTGCGACGGTTTGACCCTACCATTATGATGAATCCTGATGTGAGGGACTTTACGACTAGCATCCCTGCTTACAAGGTTCCAGAGTATGATATATCAGGAGGTGACAATCGGAAATGGATGTTGGATTGGAAGAAGATTCCATCCCTTAAAGATTATTTAATTTATAAAGGGGATGATAATAGAGAGTGGATATGCCTGTATGCATACTATTCAATTTCATCGCTTTCGGAAGAAGATAAATATCCAACGGAGAGAGAATTGTGGGCTTTCGCACAATCATTTTTTGTAGATAGTATTCATCGGGAAGGGATGTGTTCTCTAATAGACAGAGACGGCTTGGGTGGTCGTAGCGGTACTGAAAATCATGAAGCAAGCTATAGTTATTACCGAGAGTATTATTGGGCGGATAGCTACAAGACCCAAATAGAGGGTCAAGACTATATCAATAGAGAATATGAAACAGGAAGTAGTAGCACATCGTTTAAGGTACAACCATCTTACTTGCTATATGACATCAGTTCGGATGCGGACTATTCTGTGGGCAGCTCACGTGAAATGATATTGCCATCACCCTTCTTGTTTGATGAGCTTAATCTGAGATTCTCCGTTGCTGATGGTGTGTGGCTTGCTCCAGACGGCTCGGTGGCATGCTATGATAGTTTTTGGGTTTATGGTGGTCATGCAGGGTTGTTTGTCAGAAAAGATTTGCTGCTACAGTATTTGCATGAGACGGGTAAGAGTCTTGTATGGCCCATACTGATGGAACGGACGTATAAACCAGAAGGAACTTATTGGCCAAGTATACAAGTAGGTGGATATGCTTGGATGGACGAAAAAGGTAAGATTAGGCACAAAATACGCACCTATGAACTTACCGCATTTCAAAAGAAGCGTAATAGTGTTATGTTTGCCATACGTAGGTCCTTGTATCAGGTTAAGAAGAAACTGGTGGAAAAGGGGCTGGTAAAAGTTTCGGTGGAGGAACATTTAAGAATGTTGGCAGAAGAAGACTATGATTTTAAAGATTTCTTGCAGTAAAATGGTTATAGATATCAAGATTAGATTATAAAGAAACAGGGACAGGTTTCTGTTTCAGATAAAATGGAATACGTAATATCGAGTTAATGGCAAGGCAATCCAGACAACCTTCAGGAACGGGAATCTATCACGTGATGATGCGTGGTATAAATCATCAAAACATTTTTGAGGAGCATGAGGACTATTCATATAATAAACTGAATGACCTTGTGAATATTCCTTTGTCTGATGATGTTGCATGCCTTGATATAGAAGATACATCGAAAGGCCGTCCTTCGGATAATCAGGTAATGTTACTGATTAAAGAAAAGACTGGCGTAATGAATAGCAGTGCCTTTCAGCAATTGCCTAAAGAAACAAAACGGTCGGTTTTGATTGAATTGAAGGGTATGAGAGCATCATTTCGCCAATTGGAGAGATTGACCGGAATCGGAAAAAGTATGATATTTCGTATGTGATGCAACAGAAACCTGTCCCTGTGTTTCAAGATTTAGGGTTATGAAAATGGAATTACGTATATTTTTTTCTTGGCAGACATCGTCGAAAACTGATAAACTCAACAACAAGGAGTTTATCTTGGAATGTATTCAGAAAGCGGTGATAGCTATAGAAAACAAGGGCACTCTGAAGGGTATCACCTTCAGAGTGCAACAGGGTACTGGTGGCGAACCTGGCACTCCTGACATGATAGCGACCTGTCTGAGGAGAAATGATGAGTGCCATATCTTCATAGCTGACATTTCCGTTGACAAGCACTTCAACAAGGTGCAGCGGTGGGCGAACAGGAAGCCAGAACTTAGAGAACGTCCCAACGAGAATGTGATGTATGAGTTGGGCAGAGCTGACGGACATCTGGACTACGGGCAGGTGATACAGGTGGCCAACACGGTGTTTGGCGATGTGTCTGAGAACGACTATCTGCGACCAATAGATATTCGGCACAAGCGCAGACCCATCACGTTTCATTTGGAAGCCAATGATGGACCGAAAGCAGAAAAGGTGAGGAGGGAGTTGACAGAGAACTTAAAGACAGCTCTGAAAAAGTCTGCCAAGGCTGCACTGGAACATATCCATAAAGAATTGTTGCCCTACGAGCGGTGCGAGGATGCCATCAAGGAAATGCAGTTTGAGGGAAAGTTTATCTTCAAGGGCAATCTGAAGGACATGGAAAAAGCCATTTCCGACAACAAAGGACTTTTGAGGGTGTTGGGATTGAATGGCGTAGGAAAGACGAGGCTGGTGATGGAAACGGTGCTGAAGGAGACAGAAGAAACACCAAAACTCTATTGTGACTGTCTGCTGGCAGCGGAACAGTACGTCATAGACACCACGACCAGAATCTATGAGAAATATGGAAATACCATACTGATACTCGACAATTGTAATGAGGGCTTGTTCGCTAAACTCAAGACTCTGTACGGCAGGAAGAACGCACAGAACCGGCTGTATGCCATCAGTGATGAGACAGTAGCACCGAGCAACGGATGCGAATATGTGTTGTTTAATGATGCTTACGAGGAAGTGGTTGACGGTATTATAGCCAAGTTTTACGGTCAGAATGACGAGGTAAGCGCGAGGATAAAAGACAATGCCTGTGGCAATCCGCTGTTTGCTGTTCAGGCGATAAAGGGTCTCAAAGAGACGGGCGACCTGAGAGACTTCGATGACCGAAAGCTCATGGCCAATATGCTGTCGGCAGCAGAAGGTAGTGAAGAGCGCGTCATAGCAGAGACGCTTTCTTTGTTCTCGAATATCGGTTACGATGGCGATGCCCACAAGGAGATAGAGGCAATAGCGAAGAACAAGAATATTACAGGGCTGAATGGGGATGATACCGTCTTGGTGAACAAGTTCGACACACTTATCAAGAAATATCTTGACCGTGGCCTGATGCAACGTGTAGGTGTGTTTGTCCGCTTCCGCTCACCTGCCATTTCAAAGATGCTGGCAATGGAATGGTTTGACAAGTGTACGGCACAGCAGCTGGAGCAAGTCATTATAACCCTCGGGCAAGTGGGCATGGCCGTTAATCTGGTTCCGCCCTTCTTTGAAAAGGTGCGCGACATGGACAACAACAGCAGGGTGATAGACTTGCTGAAGGAGTTGCTACAACCGAACAGGCTGCTGACATTCAGGGATTTTATCAATACAGAGGTGGGTTCCAAGATATATCGCTCGCTGATAGAGGTGGTGCCAGAGGCTGTCGCCGACAGCCTATATACGAGCCTTGGTGGTCTGAGCATAGACGAATTGAAGGAGATAAGGGATGGACGCAGGGAGCTGGTATGGACATTGGAGAAACTCTGCTATAAGCCAGAGACGTTCCAAAAAGCCGCAAAGTTGCTCCTGCGGTTGAGTTGCGCTGAAAACGAGTTTATATCGAACAACGCAACGGGTGAGTTTGTGGCGCTCTTTCCTGTCAGGTTGCCCTCAACATCCGTGCCGCTTGCAAAGAGACTTGCATTCCTGCAAAGAGAGATAAAGAGTCAGGAAGAGAAGCCTGTGGTGATGAAGGCCCTTGGCAGAGCGTTGAGCACAGCAAACTTTATCCACTTTGGAGGCAAACAGAAAGTGGGTACTCAGGTATATGGCTACTACGAGCCTCAGTCCGACCAAGAGATTGATGACTACATCAACGGATGTCTTGACTTGCTGCAACAAGAGATAGACGGCAACACAGAGTATAAGGATGAGAGTATCGGAATGCTGGTTTCCAACTTCAGGTCGCTGAACGCTTTCGGGTCGTTCGACGCTGTGATGCCACGGGTGGAAAAGGTTGCTGCCTCGCTGAACTATGATTGGGATGATATGTTGAAGGTGCTGCATTTTGCAAGGCGAGACCCAGAAAAACTGAGAACCGCTCAAAACAAGCAGCGGATAGAGGCACTTATCCAAAAGCTGACAAAGACAGATTTCGTATCACGCTTTGCCGCTGTGGAAAGTTTTGAGAAGAATGACTACTTGGGGATGGCTGACTTTGAGCGACAGAAGATAGTGGATGGGAAGTATGAGGCCTTGGCAGATGACCTGGTTAATCAGAAGCTATATAGCAAAGAGTTGCTGAAAGACATATATGACAGCCAGACCTTCCTCGCATACGCATTCCCGATGAAGTTGGTGGCTTTGAGCACTCCAGAAGAGCAGCTGCAATTTGCCTCCGACTCGATAGACCTGATGGAGGGGAGAACGAGCAGCATCTTCGTCTATTACGTGAAGGATGTGACGGAAGAGGTGTTTGCGCAGATAGTTTCTATCATTGAGGCAAAAGAGAAAGAGTGGTTGCTTTTCTCCCTTGTAGCTATAAGGAATTATGGCTTCACACATCCGTATGTAGATAAGCTCTTTGAGTTGGTGGCCCAGAAGAAAGTTGAAGCGGGAGGGTTCGTAAGTTATTGGAGCTATGTGCGTATAGACAGACAGTCAACGCCAGAAGGAGTTGACCTGTTGGCACGCGTGATGCAGCTGCCAGACGGATTCGAGATAGGTCTGCACATGGCGATGTCGCAATATTTGAGCAGTCAGCACAATAACGACAAGATGGATGCACTGATGGAGAGTGAGATAGCAAAGCGGGCAGACAAGGTGCCGGAACTTATCACCAATCCGCAGTACTCCCACATCCTTGGAGCATTGTTGACAAAGGGCAAACGAGACGGTCTTGCTGGAGCAATGGCAAAGGGCGTATTCTCTTATATTGTAAACTCGGACTCCACGACGTTGAGATATGAGGTGGAAACCGTACTGCAGCGGCTTTTTGAGAACTATTTCGACATCACATGGCGGGAGATGGCTGGTCTGATGTCAACAGAGGATGATGCTGATAACTTTGTAAAGTTTTATTTCGCTTTTGGCTTTTCCTCGCTTCATAATCCATTCCCAGGCTTGATTTTCAAGAAGGAGAATATGCCTGTGTTGATGGACTGGTGTAAGAACCACCCCGACGTTGCCCCTTACAGGCTGATGGCGTTGGCTCCATTGATTGATGGAGATGGTTTGTCGGAGCCAGTGATGGCTCTGCTTGACAACTATGGCAGTCAGAAAATGGTACGGACAGCCCTGAGTGACAAACTCGGCACGTTCGCTGGGCCTGCATCGACATACAACGACAGAGCATCGTTGATTGAGCCTCTGACCAAGCACAACAACCCAGACGTAAACAATTGGGCAACGCTTGAAATTGAGCACCTGAAATATTACGGACGGCAGACACAAAAGATGGAGGAGAACTTTTTGCTTCCTGGCAGACTGCCCAGCCATCAGTGGGCATTGAATCCGGAAGGGGATTAAGAGTTTAATTGTTATGAAAAAGACTTTGGTAATATTTTTTTCTTGCTTCTAGTGTTTTGGATGCCAGAGATAGGGGAGGCGTGTCCCTTCTTGGGCTACGCTGATGCAATTTGCTGTAAGCTGCTGATTACAGAGGGCATTGCATGCCTTGTGACGGTTGTGCCCTATGTTATATGGATACGCAAAAAACTATATCTGCCATGGTGGTTGGCTTATTCGAAAATGCTGTTGCTCTTGCTGTCGATGATGCCATTCTGGAATAGTGGATTTAACATCTGCTCTACACAGTTCATTATTGCATTGACTTTTGTCATAATGTTAGTGATGGATGCGTTCGTGCTATTTAGGAAAAGTTCAATGAAGAAATCTGGCGTGCAGGATGAGGGTCATAGAGGGTCATAGGGACAGGTACCGCTGACCCACTTCATCATTAATAATCTGATTAATTCATTATACATCGTATGTCAAGGCAGGCGCGAACAGAATCGGGAACTGGAGTATATCATGCCATACTTCGAGGAGTGAACAAACAGCAGATATTTGAGTGTGACGAAGACTATGCACATTTTGTTCGCATTCTCCGTCGTCAATGCGGAATTGCAGTCAGTACCCGTCCCTCGCAAATCGACGAAGAACCAAACGAACCTGCAGAACGTCACTGCTACATATATGCATGGTGCCTTATGGGTAACCATGTTCATCTCCTTCTCAAGGAACATAATGAAAGCATAGGTGATGTGATGAAGCGTATTTCGTCGTCATACGTTTACTATTACAATCACAAGTATGGCCGTATAGGACATCTCTTTCAGGAGCGCTTCAAAAGCCAACCAGTCAACGACTGGGATTGTTTTCTAAAGCTTTTCCGCTATATTCATCAGAACCCGCTGAAGCCACATCTCGTAACTGACCTCAAGGACTATCGTTGGAGCAGTTGGTTGGAATACAATTCCATACTTCAGCATCCTTTCACCTCTATAGACGCCGTGCTAAGACGCATACCGCTACGCGAACTTCAATGTCTCGTAGGCGATCTGCTTTCTGATGAGGAAGATCAAGAGTTTCTTGATATATATGTAAAATCGAAGCGGACTGGGTTTTCCGATGAAGAAGTCTGGCAACTTCTTTCAACTTTCAGTGGAGCCACTAACGCTACCGAGTTTCAAGCCTTAGAACGTCCGAAACAGAAGCATTACCTTTATATGGTACATGAACAAGGTGTAGGCCCCCGAACGCTTTCGCGTCTCACCGGTGTACCTTATTCCGTTGTGCAGCGCGCTACAAGCAAAGCAAACGAACAAAAATTACAGACAGGAGTTGTGAGTGAAGATTCTCCTCTGGACGAACTCTATTATTCCTATTGTGATGATGGAGAATTTGAAAAGTACCCAGAATACTGAAATATAAATAAGTGGGTCAGAGGTACCTGTCCCTGTGACCCCTTAAGGTTGGCGGACCAAAGCGGTCTGCGCCATGTTATGCGGGCTGGGACCGCCTTGCTAAAGGTGGATAGGATTATTGAAGTGCTGGTTTTGTGGTAATTCACTGATAACTTGCAGATTTATTCTGTTTTTCTTGGTAGTTTCGAAGAAAAAGCGTATTTTTGCGGCAAGTTATATAAACTAAATAATAGGAGATAAGATTATGGCAATAGATATAAAGGTTATTCCGACTCTTCATGGTGATGAAGCTATGCGCTTTATCAACAATGCAGATGAGGTTATGAAAAGTAAAGAGCGTGTTGATTTTTCTGAGAAAATAGCTATAGCTCGTGCTATATTAAAAAAAGCAGGAATGTAATCTTGGGATTTTTATTAGATAAGTGTAAACTTAAAAAGATGGATGACTAGATTCTTTCAACTTGCCATCCTTTTACTTGTGGAGATGAGGATTTGGATGATTTCTTTCTACACGATGCAATGCGTTATAAAGCAGAATTGCTTGGTAAAACTTATTGCTTTGTACTGGATGATGATCCTAAAACCATTGTTTGTATGTTTACTTTGTCTAATGATAGTATTAGAGTAGATGTCATACCTAATAGTCGTGGTCGTAAACTGTCTCATGATATTCCTAGAGAGAAACGAATGCGTAGGTATCCTGCTGTACTTATAGGAAGGCTTGGAATCAATGTTGACTTTCGTCATCAAGGTATAGGGTCAGAATTATTGGATTTCATTAAATCTTGGTTTATAGATGAAGAAAATAAAACAGGATGCCGCTTTTTGATAGTTGATGCCTATAATTGTATGGTTCCATTGGGTTTTTATCAAAAGAATGAATTCTTGTTTTTGTTTTCGACGGAACAGCAAGAAGCAGAGAATCTGGGGTATGACATGACAAAGTCGTTGCATACGCGCCTCATGTATTATGATTTGAAGAAGTTAACTTCAAATTGAAAAACGTATTAATAAAATGCGCCATTTGTATTATCAGTAGTTAGACGAGAACCAGAGTTTTTCTGTCTAGAGTTTTTGAGGTGTCCTTCCGATTTATGTGTTGAAGTGGAAGTATCATGCCTTGATGACAGAAGCACTTTTAGTTAAAGCTGCTTTAAAAATCGAAAAAGTCTAATTTCTTAAAATACTCTGTATCCCCAGTAAACACTGGGGATGGAGTGCTATTGCCTTAGGGAAAGGATGCTTACATAGTGATCGTAAATATATAGGTATATCACCATTACAGCGTAAGGCTTTAACACATTAAGTATTTACCTTTGCATCCGAATTCTTAAAATCAGAATTATGGAAACAAAGGAATACTTCGAAAAGGTGATGCGTAAGTACAAACGCTTCTCCAAGGGTAAGAAGGTTGGCAGAGCGTATGAATGGCTTGTAGAATATGCGGCACATAACAGAAATGAATTTTCACACTGGGTGAAGGGATTTGTACCCTATCCCCGTCTAGGTTAATAAAGAATATAAACTAAGAAACAAAAGAGTTAAGTACGAAGAGCCGTGTGATGGGAGATTGTCAAGCACGCTTCCGAGAGAAGGGAGGATGAAATTCCCTCCACTTACTCGACTATATAAATACACAAAGTATGGAAGGTTATAATAATAAGCCTGAGATGCTATTTGTTCTCAGGATGAATGCAGAAGGGAATGATGTTTTCATAGAAGAATATGAACTTTCTGAGTTTCCTAAGTTGGAGGAATGGTTTAATTCCAAAGGATTTTTTGATTATAATGCGACATTTGAGGAAATGGAACTCGTGGGGCAATGTCTAGGAGCAGAAAGAATCGTCAACTACAATAGAAGAAAGTCTGTTTTAGAACTTGAGCTGAAGAATATGAAACAGAGCTTGAACGATTATACAGAAAGTGTATTGAAAGTTGAAAAGGCTCTGGAAAACATGGGACTTAAAGACATCAGGCATAACAAAAGTATGGAGAAAATAGACTTGTGCAGTTTCTCTGATACTTTCTATATATATGACAAGCCTTTCTTAAAACTTGAATACCACTTAGGGCACCGTTTTAGAACAGATTCATTTATAGAAGGGTATGATATACCTTGCTGGAAGATACAATTCATGCATCAAGGTGGTCTGTCTGTATATAATAGAAATGATTTACTGAAATCAGACAAAACGTTCGATGAATGGATGCAAGTGATATTCCAGTTTCCTGAAGATGCCGATTTGAAAAAGAAGAAAATATGTGAACTGATTCATACTATATATGGTTTTGAGATTCAAATAACAGATATTCTCTATGATCCAGCTTCTAAATGCTTCGTCTTGAAGGAGGAAGTAGAGCAGAATATGCTGAAGGACATTAAGCCAGAAAGGGCAGTGGAACCTGATGAAATAGCCAAATATACCACATTAGATACGCTTG